>ERZ795059.571-NODE-571-length-46927-cov-8.326314_pt1 | contig 46927 bp, 26 predicted proteins | sample MGYA00375143_ERZ795059 | MGnify/ENA primary metagenome ERZ795059 (study PRJEB30188, sample SAMN05720168) | activated sludge metagenome | isolation source: Anaerobic digester | place: USA | collected 2015-01-07 ... | reverse complement strand
TACACTGGATGGTACACTCTTTCCCTACACGACGCTCTTCCGATCTAACACCAGCGCGCGATGGTGCGCCACCTCGGCACCGATCACACCACGCTGACGGTGTCGCGCCGCCAGATCGGCGAAGCGTTCCCGCGCCTCGTGCGCCATGCCGAAGCGCCCGTGCTGCGCACCGCGCCGGTGCCGATGATGCTGCTGTCGGCGCGCGTGCGCGAGGAAGGTTACAAGGTCGTGCTGACCGGCGAAGGCGCCGACGAGGTATTCGGCGGCTACGACCTGTTCCGCGAAGCCAAGGTGCGCCGCTTCTGGGCCCGCCAGCCGCAATCGCGCTTCCGCCCGCTGCTGCTTGGCCGTCTGTACGGCTATCTGGAAAACTCGCCGGTGCGCAATCCGGCCTTCGCGCAATCGTTCTTCGGCCAGGGTCTCGAACACATCGATCGCCCGGTGTTCGCCCATGTACCACGCTGGACCACGTCGCAGCGCGCCTTGAACTTCCTCTCGCCCGAACTGCGCGCAAGCCTCGGCCCGTGGGACCCGCTCGCGTTCTATGAACAGCGCCTGCCATCGGCGATCAGCAACTGGCGACCGCTCGCGCGCGACCAGTACGTCGAGGCCAAGTCATTGCTCGCCGCCTACCTGCTCGCCGCCCAGGGCGACCGCGTCGCCGCCTCGAACTCGATCGAAGGCCGCGTGCCCTACCTCGATCACCGCGTCATCGAATTCGGCAACCGCCTGCCCGAGCACTACAAGGTGCGCGGCATGACCGAGAAATACCTGCTGCGCCGCGCGCTGGCCGACCTGTTGCCGGACGACATCGTCAAGCGCACCAAGCAACCCTACCGCGCCCCCGACAGCGCGAGTTTCTTCATCGACGGCAAGGCTCCGGCGTTCGTCGATGACATGCTGAGTACCGAACGCCTGCGCAAGTCCGGCTACTTCGATCCGGTCATGGTCGGCCGCCTGGTCGACAAATGCCGTGCCGGCAAGGCAACCGGCTTCGCCGACAACCAGGCGCTCGTGGGCATCCTGTCGACGATGTTGCTCGATGAGCACTTCGTGCGCGGGCGCGGAGCAACTTAGAGAATTGCGGTTTGAACCGGAATCACGATCGATCTTCTTCTGCGCCACTTCTCGCGCCGGCGTCGACAAATCGACTCGGCACCACCCTGGCGTACCACTGAAACGCGACGCTGATTGCACTGGCCATCCCATGGCCGACGCTAGTCGATCTGTCAGGCGTTGCACCCCAAGCCTGAGCGTATCCGTGCCCGGTACCCATGCCTCTCATTGCGCCTTGAGATCAATCCGCAGCAGCTTTCCATCCGCTGCATCGGTCAGCACATAGACGAGACCATCCGGGCCGACGCGCACGTCGCGGATGCGTTCGTTGCGCTTGCTGAGCAGGCGTTCCTCGCCGGTGATGCGGTCGCCGTCGAGTTGAAGGCGGATCAGGCTGCTGCCGGCGAGTGCGCCGAGGAACAGGCTGTGCTGCCACGCCGGGATGCGCTCGGCGGCGTAGAACGCCATGCCGCTCACGGCCGGGGAAACCGGCCAGTAGTGATGCGGTTGCTGCATGCCTTCGGCGGCATTGCTGACCGCTTCGGGAATCGGCTTGCCATCGTAGTTGATGCCCCAGGTGATGATCGGCCAGCCATAGTTCTTGCCGGCTTCGGGAATATTGATCTCGTCGCCACCTTTCGGACCGTGCTCGCTGGTCCACAACACATGGGTCCACGGATTCATCGCCGCGCCCTGCATGTTGCGATGGCCGTAGGACCAGATCTCGGGGCGCACGCCCTCGCGTCCGACAAACGGATTGTCGGATGGCACGCTGCCATCGGCATTGAGCCGGACCAGCTTGCCCTGCAGCTTGTCGAGTTCCTGCGCGGTTGCACGCTTGTTGTTCTCGCCCTGGGTCACGAAAAGATGACCGGCGTCGTCGAACACGAGGCGCGAGCCGACGTGGGTTCCGCTCGACAGCTTGGGTTGCTGTTCGTAGATCACTTCGCCGTCCTGCAACGCGTTGCCGACCAGGCGACCGCGGAACACCGCCGTGCCGGCAAGATTGCCGCGCAGGTTCGACTTGGCGAACGACAGATAGACCCATCCGCTGCGCTCGAAATCCGGTGCCAACGCAACATCGAGCAGGCCGGCCTGGCCGCTGACGAAGATCGACGGAAGACCGCTGATCTGCGCAATCAGCCCGCCCTCCGCGCTGAGCAGGAGCAGGCGACCGGCCCGTTCGGTGACGAGGATCCGACGATCCGGCAGGAAGCTCATTCCCCACGGATGATCAAGCCCTCGGGCGAGCTCGATGATCTCGACCGTGCCCCGCTCGCTCGATTCGCTGGTGACCGCCGGATCGCCCGGTGCAACCGGCTGCGGACGCGCGGGCGCGTCCGGGTGATTGGTGCAGCCGACGACAGCCAGCAGGAAGATCGCCACCGATGGTCCGAATCGCATTGCACATCCTCGTCGACGGTTACTGGGGATTTTCCGGCCCGGCATCGCAGCCGGGCGGGAATCCGGCGTCCACCTTGCCATCTGCGCAACGGCGAGGGAAGCCAACGCGCAGCCAATAAGGCACAATTCGCGACTGCAAAGCCCCGGCCTGGATCGGGATGCCCGGTCCGAATGTCGGCGGATGCGGGGTCGATACGGGTGCCGGCGGGTAGCGATGGGACCGGAACACCGATCGGTCTCCGGGGAAGACATGAACAGGGGAATACCACGTCGATGGATGCAACCAACGCGATCAAGAAGTTCGTCCTTGAGAACTATCTCTTCACGGACGACGACTCGGCACTGGCCAACGGAGATTCGCTGATCCGCAAGGGCATCGTCGATTCGACAGGCATGCTCGAGCTGATTTCGCACCTTGAGGATACCTATGCGATCAAGGTCGAGAACGCCGAGATGATTCCCGCCAACTTCGACTCCATCGACACGATCGGAGCCTTCGTCGCCAGCAAGCGGGCATCCTGAAACCCTGCACATGACACCGCTCGTTGCCCGTGTCGCAAACGTGGCCATCGGCGAACCGCAGCGCAGGGCCGTCGCCGACGGCTCGCGCCGCATCGACTATGCCACCTTGTGGGCGGAAGCCTGCGCATTTGCGCGATACCTGAGGAGCGCGGGACTCGCCCCGGGCGATCGCGTCGCCACGATCCTGACCAACAGCATCGAGGCCATCGTGGCCTGCTATGGCTGCTGGATCGCCGGTTGCGTCATCGTCCCGCTCAACGCCCAGGCGCGACGCTGGGATTTCGAGCCCTGGCTGCGTCATTGCGAGGCGCGTTGCGTGATCCACGAGGCAGGGAACAGCGACGCCGCGATGGCACTCGATGCGATCGAGGCGCCGCTCCTGCGCATCGTGACCGATGCCGGATCACTGCTTCCGGCGGCAACCTGGGCCGAGCTCATGCGGGTGGAACATCCCTGTGAAATCGCGCGCGCCGAGTCCGCCACGCTGGCCATGATCCTCTACACCTCCGGCACCACGGGCGCGCCGAAGGGCGTCATGCTGAGCCACGGCAATCTCGCCGCCAATATCGACTCGATCATCGCCTACCTCGGGTTGGGCCGCGACGACAGCATCGTTTCGGTATTGCCGTTCTATTATTCGTATGGTGCGTCGGTGCTGCATACGCATCTCGCGGTCGGCGCGTTCCTGGTGATCGAATCCAACCTCGTGTTCCCGCACCTCATGGTCGAGACCATGGCGCGCGAACGCGTCAGCGGATTCTCCGGCGTTCCGTCGACCTTCCTGCTGCTCCTCAATCGCGTGCCGCTGGCCGACTACGACCTTTCCTCGTTGCGCTACCTGACCCAGGCCGGCGGCGCGATGGCGCCCGCGACGGCGCGGCGCCTGCACGAGGCGATGCCCCAGGCCGAGCTCTACATCATGTACGGGCAAACCGAAGCAACCGCACGCCTCACCTGGTTGCCACCCGCACGGCGCGAGGAGAAATCGGGCTCGGTCGGCATTCCGGTGCCCGGCGTCGAGATCGTCGTGCGCCGCGAGGATGGCCAGGCAGCCGATGCCTTTGAAGTCGGCGACGTGCACGCGCGCGGACCGAATGTCATGCCGGGCTACTGGCGCGATCCGCAGGCCACGGCCAGCGTCCTCGTCGATGGCTGGTTGCGCACCGGTGACATGGGCCATCTCGACGACGAGGGTTTTCTCTATCTCTCGGGGCGGCGCAGCGACATGATCAAGACCGGTGCGCATCGCGTGCATCCGAAGGATGTCGAGGAAGTGATCGCCGAACTGCCGGCCATCGCCGAAGTCGCCGTCATCGGCATCGACGACGATACGCTGGGCCAGGTGATCAAGGCCTTCATCGTCCTCGTTGACAACGCGTCGTTGACGATCAACCAGATCAAGGCGCATTGCCGGGATCACCTTGCCGCGTACAAGATTCCCAAACAGATCGAGTTCGTCGACACGCTGCCAAAAACCGCCTCGGGCAAGATCCGGCGCGCACAACTGACTGCCACCATCGGACCGCGGGAGGTCTCGTGACAAAACTGGATTGGAGCGTGCTGGACATCGACTATGCGCAGGAAGCCGATCGCATCGCGGCACGCCTGCGCGAGGTCACCTCGCGCGAACTGCACAAGCGCGGCCTCGTCGTCGCGATTTCGGGCGGCATCGACAGTTCGGCCTGCGTGTCCCTGGCCGTGCGGGCACTCGGAGCGGAGCGGGTTTTCGCGCTGATCCTGCCGGAGCGCGATTCCTCCGACGACAGCGCCGCACGTGCCAACCTGCTCGCGAGCCATCTCGGCATCCGCGTCGAGACCGTCGATATCGCGCCGGCGCTGGCGGCGATCGGTTGCTATGCGTCACGCGACGCGGCGGTGCGACGCGCCCTGCCCGAGTACGGCGACGGCTGGCGCTTCAAGATCGTCATCGAAGGCGGCATCGAAGGACGCATCAACCGCTTTCGCCTGGTCGCGGTATCGCCGGGCGGTGAACAGGTCGATCGTCCGCTCGGCCTCAGCGAATACCTGCAGATCGTCGCCGCGACGAACTTCAAGCAGCGCATCCGCAAGAACCTCGAATACTTCCACGCCGATCGGCTCAACTACGGCGTGGTCGGCACGCCGAACCGGCTCGAATACGACCAGGGTTTCTTCGTCAAGAACGGTGACGGCGCGGCCGACGTCAAGCCGATCGCACACCTGTACAAGACCCAGGTCTACGGCATGGCGCGCTTCCTCGGCCTGCCCGAGCGCGTCTGCGCAGCGATCCCGACCACCGACACCTACAGCCTCGAACAGGGCCAGGACGAGTTCTATTTCGCCCTGCCGTATCGCTCGATGGATCTGGCGCTCTGGGCACTCAACCACGATGTCCCGGCGAGCGAACTGGCCGAATGCCTCGGCATCGCCGAGACGCAGGCGGAAGCGGTCTACGAGGACATCCGCAGCAAGCGGCGCACGACGCGCTATCTGCATCGCGCGCCGATCCTGGTCGGTGAAGTGCGCGAGCTGGACGCGCACGATTGAGCGAAGTGCAAGCGCCAGCACCTTATGCCGTCGACGCCGGCAGCGTCGCGCGCGATCGCGAGGCACTGCTCGGGATCTGGCGCGGTCGCCTCGGCGTCGACGCGCGCATGCAATCGAAGTTCGAGTGGTTCTACCAAGAGTGTCCGTTCGGCGAACCGACAGTCTGCGTGCTGCGTCACGGCCCCGATCGGCAAGCGGTCGGCGCCGCATCGGCGGGTCCGCGGCGCCTGCTTGCGAACGGCACCGGGATGCTGGCCGGGGTCCTCGTCGACCTCGCCGTGACCGCCGAGCATCGTTCACTCGGTCCGGCATTGATGTTGCAGACCGCGCTCGCGGAATCCGCCGGCCGGCGATTCGGCTTGCTGTACGGCTTCCCGAATCCGAAGGCCGCGCCGGTGTTCAAGCGCATCGGCTACAGCAGGCTCGGCGAAATCGTTCGCCTCGCACGCGTGCTGCGGCATCGCGCCTATCTGGCGCGCCGTTTCCCGCGTGCGCTGGCGGCACTCGGCGGCCCGGTCACCGACCTCGCGGTGCGCATCCGCGATGCCTGGCGCTCGCGTGCCGACACGCGCTGGCAACCGTGCTGGAGCGCGGTCGCCGACGCACGCTTCGATGAGCTCTGGTCACGCACGACGGCCGCCACCGCCACGCTGGCTATCCGCGATGCGACATTTGCACGCTGGCGCTTCGATCGCTGCCCATTTGAGCAGACCCGCTATCTGCTGCTGAGCCATCCTGTCGATGGTTTCCTGCAGGCATGGTTTGCCTGCCAGGCGCACGACACCACGCTGCATGTGCGCGATTGCTGGTCGGTCGATGGCGAGTCCGGCGTACGACGCGAGTTCGTCGATGCCTTGCTCGCCGCTGCGCGTCGCGATGGACATGCCGCCGTGTCGTTCGAGATCGCGGGCGCGAAGGACCGTGTCGGCGGATGGAAGTCGGCCGGATTCCAGGAGCGCGGCCGGCGCCCCGTATTCGGAAAATGGACCGATGGACGTCCATCCGGAACGGTCGACCTCTACCTGACCTCGGCCGACGAGGACGAATAGAGCCTCGCTCGCGTGACCATAGGCAATCTTCGTCGTTGACAATTCAGACGCCCATCGCACAGCCGGCTCTTCCGAAAGTCCACATGAAAGGTAATCACGTTACCCAAGCAACACCGCCGATGACACTGCCCACGCGGCGAGAAATCCAGACGTGCTTAGAGTGAAAAGATCGCCGGCCGACGATAGCGTGGAAACCGCCGCCAAACCGGCGGCGCCAGATTCTCGGATTACGGCGCCTCCCCTCCACGCCCGATAAGTTCGACGACCTCCTGTTCGGCGTCCTGAACGAACACCTTTCGGTATTCCCGACGCTCCACCAGACTCGGAATGCGCTCCAGGGCTCCGATGGGCTCGATGCCCATCGCGTCCAGCCGCTGCAGCAGTTCGGCGAACACGGCTTCCTTGCTCATCGACCACGTTGATGCGAAACAACGCCAGAACACCCATCCCGCGCGTTCCAGCACGCGCTGGCGGGACATATCGTGTGCCCATCGGTCCGGGCCATGGTGGTCGTCGCCGTCCAGCTCGATGGCCAAGCGTCGGTCCTGCGCGCCTTCAACAACCAGGTCGATGCGGAACGAGCCCACCTTTACCTGCGGCACAGTGCGATAACCCTTCGCCACAAGTCGCGCAAAGACTTCGCGCTCGAACCCGCTTTCGCAGAGCGACGCGAGGCTCTCTTCGGCCCCTGCGTCCGCGACCATCGGTTTTTCGAAATGCTCGATGAGGGTGAGGCGCAAGTCGAGCTGTGAGAGCTCGTCCGCTTCGACCGACCGCACGAGGTACATGCGGTCTCGTGCGCGACTGGCGGCCACATTGAAGCGCTGGTCGAAGCGCATGCCCGACAACGCATGGTGGCTCCCGGGGTCCGCGACCATCGACAGGAACATGATGTCCCGCTCGCTGCCCTGGAACGTGCGGGCATCGCCGCACTCGAACTTGCGTCGCATGAGTTCGGAAACCGAGAACCTGCCGCGTACAACTTCGTCGATGTACTTCGCCTGCTCCATGCCGAGCAGCGACACGACACCGAGGGAGCAGTGGGCGAACTTCGGGTTGTCGAGGATGGCGCCGATTTCGTCGGCGATGGCTTCGGCCTCCATCGGGTTTCGGTCGTGCTTGTCGCGCACCCCACCGTGGACGAAGAGGTCGACCAACGGCGGGTCGATGCGTTCCGATGCTTTCGGCGTGCGCAGCGGTTGGATGGCGCCCTGATAGAACTTCTTGTTGCTGTAGGCGATTACCGGGGCAACGCAACGGAAGTGTTCGCGCAGCATCACCTGGTCGGCCGCATAGACCTGCGCCGCCAGGTCGTAGAGCGACATGCCCGGCGTCATGGCATTCGCGTAAGGCTGGTCCTGGAGGAAGCGTTCCCGCAACGAGCGCACCGAGGCCGCCGAAATGAAGCCGCCATCGGGCGACACCTGCTTGTCGTCGCCGACGACAAGGATTTTCTTGCCACGCAAAATCGCCGGCAGTGCCCAGATGTCGGACTGACTTGCTTCGTCGACGATGACGAGGTCGAACGCACCCAGTTCTGCTGGCGCCGACTCGGACACGCGAGCGTGGGACATAATCCAGCACGGCACGGCGCCGACGGCGCGGTCCATGGACTCGCGTGCATTGCGCCGGTACATCGAGGCGTTGGGTCCCGTGGCCTTGCCGATTTTGCCAATCGCGGTAGCGAACGCCATCAATGCTTGAAGCACGCTGTGCGTGGTTTTCTGCTTCGTCTTTAGCCACGCCGAACGCGCCACCATCTCTCGATAAAGTTTTGCCAACGCCTGGGTGAGCTCTTCGCGTCGTGTGGCCAACGCACGGAGCTCGCCCCGTGCTTCGATGGACGCCAGGTGCCCACGCATCCGCGCCCAGGTCCACGCCTGTCGCCAGTCGCTCGGCATCCCCTCGTCTTCGCCGATGGCGGTTGCGGGGCTAACGGTCAACCGTTGCGCCCAGCGTTCGCCCCCAGCTCCACGCAACCGGTCGGCGGCGTCACTCACCACGGCGAGGTCGCTCGACAGCGACGAAACGCGATGAACCTCAGCGAGTGCGGCGGCGTAGTCGGCCGACAACTTTGCCGCTGCGACGTCGGCCTGCCCCAACTGCTCGGCGGCGAACGCACGCAGCCCGTCTGCCACAGGCCCTTGGTACGACGCAAGGCGCTCGTCGAGCCGGCTCCTTGCCACTGCGGCGCCGGCGAGCTGCGCTTTCGTCAGGTGGACACGGGTACCTGCCGCCAACGCCGCCAAGTCGGATGAGGTGCCGAGGACCAAGCCAGTCGGCGGAGTGACGAACAGCGTGTTGGACTGAGCCAGCAAAGCCCGTTCAGACGTGGTCGCCAGCATGAGCGCGCGTCGCGCGGCGTGAGCGATGCCCTCCAGACGGCGCAGGCTTTCCACGCCCCCCGCAAGAGTGGGCAAACCAAGCTCTCCCGCAAAGGCATTCCAACGAGCCAGGAACGTCGTTACCCGTGCGTGGAGGCGGATGTAGCGGGACACATGCGTCCAGCCGTCCGCGTCAGTCACGGGGAGACCTGCTACGCGCACTGCGACCAACCGGGCTTTGGCCTCACCGGCTCCAAACGCCAGCAATCCAAAGGGTTTGCCGCTTTCGGCGCCACGTTCGACGGCCTCCACCGATTTCGGGTCGGCAAGCAGTTCGCCGGAGATCTCCACCGGTCGTTGAAGGAACGCCGCGCGCTCCGCCGTCAGCGTGTCGATGTCCTGGGACAAGGCTTCGAGCGCCTTGCGCTCGGAGGCGAAGGACGGTTGGCGGCATTTCACGCGCAGGGCATGGCCCCACTTTGGCGCCTCGCCTTCGAGTTCGGCTGATTCGCGAACCGCGTCGTCGACGCGTTTCAAAAAAAGCTCGACCGCACCGAGTGGTTCCAGCGTCGAGGACTGCAGCGCGAACTCGGGCGCGGCGTTGAGCTGATTCTCGATACGACCGAGGTGAACAAGGCCGTCGTGGAGGTACGTTAATTTCTCAACAGGGGGCAGCTCGCCCGCGTTCGGGAGGCGCAGGCCGAGGTATTGGAGGTCTTTGCCGAGTCGCCGTCGCGCATCGCGCATCGCGGCGGCCTCCGTTTCTGAAAGTGGCGGCGCGTGCTCGGCCGCGAGCGTGAGCGTGTCGTCGAACCAATCGTGGCGCTCACAGCCCTCCATGACCAGCTCCGCCAGCTTCTGGGCTTTGAATAGGGTGCCGTCAACGTCGATGTCGTGGAGCTGCTGGCGGGCGATGGTGTCCACCCGGCGGTCGAGCGCATACAACTCGGCATGGACGCGATTGATGCGGTCTTGAAGATTGCGAATCTCGCGCTCGGTCGCCTCTTCGTCGAGCTGAGAAATCTGATGCTGGATGGCTGAAATCGACGCTTGACACTGCCGGATGCCTTCGCGGTCACCGGACAGGAGCGAGACCGTTAATGCCCGCACTTCTTCGGGTATTTTTTCTTGGAGCACTTCCAGCGCTGGCTCGCCTTTCGACGTCACCAGCACGCGCCGCCCCGTGGCGAGGTAATGGCAGATGATGTTCGCAATCGAATGCGTTTTGCCTGTGCCTGGCGGTCCCTGGACCGCGACACCTGGGGAAGTCTCCAAGCGCCGCACAATGGAAACCTGCTCGTCGTTGTACGGGAGCGGGAAGAAAAGCTCACGGACCGGCACCGTGCCATCGGAGGCGACGCCTCCGCCCAATCCGCGGAACACCACGGCGTCGCGATGGACGACCTCGTTTGCTGGGTCAGCCACCATGGCAAGCGGTCCCGTAGGAAGTTCGACCGCCTCTTCCACTTTGGCCTTCAGTCGATGGATGTCGTCGATGAGGAAGTTGTTCGACCGCGGGCGCGCAAACAGCACCCATGCGTCGGTCACGACCAATGTGTCGCTTGGCGCGGGCACTTCTGCTCCCTGCGCGATGACCTCGCGGTACACACCGTCCGGGTCGAGGCCGGTACCGGCCATCTTGAGCACCGGAGTGTAGGTCGAGGCGTCGAAGGGCGAGACGCCGCCGACGCTCTGGACGTACGCGCGCATCTTCTTTTCGATGTCGGCCGAAGTCGACACACACGCGGCGATGGCATCGAACTCCACGCGCACCGGCACGTCGCGTGGTCGAACCGACAGCACCATGGTTTGCGCGTCCACAGTGATTTCGGTGGCCTGCGTGAGCAACGGATAGTCGAAGGTGATGCGGCCACTCTCGGACGGCATGCGCCAAACGGTCTCGCCGACGCCCCACACCAGCTCTTGAGGCTTGGCCGCTGTTTCCGTCGTGGTCAGTTGCTGCGCGAGTGCGAACAGTTCGCCGTACAGACCGATGGTCAAGCGCCGCGGCTTCTCAGACTCGGCCCAAACATGCCATTTGCGGACAAAATCGTCGGTCGCACGCTCGATGGCCGCACGCGTGGCGCCGGCTTCGTCCCGACCTTCCAGGTGCGCCGCAAGCGTTGCAGCAATGACATGCGGCGGCGGGCCAAACGGGTCGGGCGCACCAGATACGAACGGAGCGATTTTTTCTGGAGGTCCAGGGGCGGGCTCGACCGGTAGGCGCTGGATGGAGAGCCATACGTGGTCGCCCTCCTCTTGGCGATTGAACTCGACGCCTGGCAAATCCCGAAGGTCGCCTAACTTCTTGAGGAAGCCGGGCGGCTGCGCGAGGTTGAAGGCAGAAGTGTCGATGTCCTTGGCCTGCTCGACGATGTAGTCGAGAAGGCGCGCCATACGCTCGTGTTGCAGTGTCATGCGTTCATCCTAGGCGGCATCCTGCCAAATGGCGGGATTGGGCCGCCGCGTGGGCCTTAGACTATCAAGTCCCGTGCCAAGGTCCCGACAGCTAGGCGAAGGCCTTCGCGGGGCGCACCGATGGCGGCGCCCCATCTATCCATCCAATCCGGACCATGTTGCGCATCCATCTGATGCAGAGCTGATTCGGCTTGAACGATCCGGCGATGGAGGAGGCGCTCTATGAGATCGTTTCGATGCGCCGCTTTGCTGGGCTGTCGCTGAGCGATGGCGTTCCAGACGAAACGACCATTCTCAACTTCCGCCGGTTGATCGAGACGAACGAACCGGCGCGTCGTCTCTTCGATCAGGTCAATGCGCATTTGACGCGCAAGGGACTGCTGCTCAAGCGAGGGAGGATCGTGGACGCCGCGATCATTGCTGCACCGAGTTCAACGAAGAATGCCAAGCATGAACGCGATCCGGAGATGCACCAGACCAAGAAGGGCAACCAGTGGCACTTCGGCAACTGCTCCTGCGTTGCTCTATCTCCTGCGTCCCTGTAGTCGTCGGCATGAGGGCCCACATCGGCGTGGATGTCGACAGTGGCCCGGTGCATACCGTCGTGACGACGCCGGCGGACATGGCCGATGTGGAAGTGGCCAGCAGCCGTTCCAGACGGTGAAAGGATACTTCGGCTCTACCGAGGTTCGCTTCAAGGGACTGGCGAATAACACCGTCCAGGTGCTCACCCTCGTCGCGTTGGCGAACCTGCATCGTGCACGAAGAGCGTTGCTCACGATGACAGGGTCATTGCGCCCGGCGTTTGGACAAAAAAGGCATAAAAGGCCAGAAATCGCCCAAAAATGGCCCCTTGGAACTTTAAATGCACGCATTTCATCGATAGACGAAAGCTGAGGACGAACTAAAGAACCGAATCGAGTAGCACCACTTCGCGAATCGACTTGTTCAGACCCTCCTTAGGCGGCGAGCTGCCGCTGTGGCTTGCGGAACAGCAGCAAGGCGAGCTTGTCGGCGCGGAACCGGCCCTGCCGGTCGACGATGCCCGCTTGCTCGAAGCCGATGCGACCGAGCAGCCAGTGCGGGCCGGCGTCGACCGGATTGATCGTCGGGTCGCTCGTGAAGACCAGTTCGTAACCCGCGTCGTGGGCACGTCGCGCGATCTCGGGCGTGTAACGACCGTGCGGGAACGACATCGTGCGCGGAGCGATGGCCGGATCCAGATGCGCGGCGACGATCGCGCGCGCGCCGCCGAGTTCGGCATCGAGGTCGACGGCGCGCGGCATCGGCGTATGCGTCTTGCCGTGCAGGCCAATGCACACGCCACCCTGCGCGAGCTGGTTCAGCTCGTCGGCGACCACCATGTGCCGGAGCCCGTCATCGGTGTCGGCCGCGAATGGCGCGAACACGCGCTCGCGTGTCGCCTCGTCGAGGCCCTCGAGGACAGCGATCGCACGACGCAGATCATCGATCGAGTTCCCGCCGGACGAAGGCGTGCCGCCAGCGGCAGACACCAGGTCGGCGGCCTTGACGCGGCCGAGACGCCAGCCGGCGATCAGGCGCTCCTGGAAGAATGGCAGGCGTCGCCCGATCACGTCGGCGACCACGAACAGCAAGGCCGGCAGTGAGTGCGCGCGCAATCGCGGCAGCGCGAACTCGACATTGTCCGACCAGCCATCGTCGAAGGTGATCAGCAGCGCGCGTGGCGGCAAGGCGCGTTCGCCGTTGCGTGCGGCGAGCACCTCGTCGGTCGAAACGATGCGGTAGTGGCGCTGCAGGAAGCGGATGCAGCGCTCGAACAGCGAGGCCTCGAGCGTGTAGTCGGGATCGCAGGAGTTCCAGCGCGGATCGGCCGGATCGATCACCCGATGGAACATCACGACGGTCAGCGTGCGACGATTGCGCATCCGGTGATAGAGGCCGAGCAGGCCGCTACCATAGAAAAACTTCCTGACGAGGTCGGACAGCATGACGGCAATTCCCGAAATTTCGGCCATCATACCGACTTACAACCGGCGCGATCTCGTGATCCGTGCGATCAAATCGGCGCTCGCGCAGACGCGCAAGGTCGAGGAGATCATCGTCATTGACGACGGTTCGACCGATGGCACCGATGCTGCGCTGAAGGCCGCGTTCGGCGATCGCATCCTCTACGTGCGCCAGGCCAATGCGGGCGTTTCCGCTGCGCGCAACCGCGGCATGGCGATGTCGCGCGGCCGTTATATCGCCCTGCTCGACAGCGACGACGAATGGTTGCCCGAGAAGACCGCGAGACAGGTCGAATGGCTCGATGCCCATACCGAGTTCGGCATGGTCCTCTGCGATGTCGAGCGCGTCGACGGCGAAGGCCGAATGATCGACCGCTTCCGCCGGCGCGACGTGATCCGCGAGGACGGCTGGGTGCTTTCGATGGTGCTGCAGGATCCTGCCCTCGCCCCGGTGTCGGCGATGTTCCGTCGCGAGGTGTTTGCCGACATCGGCGGCTTCGACGAAAACCTGGCCACGGCCGAAGACCTCGATTTCCACTTGCGTGTCGCCAGTCGCTGGAGGATCGGCGTGGTCGAGGAGATCCTTGCTCGCGCGGTGCGCGGGCAGGATGGCCTGTCCGCGCTGGCGCGAACCTATGACGACTACACGAAGGTGATCGAGCGTGCGGTCAGCTCCGCCGAGGGCCGCGTGCCACGCGCAGACGCGCAGCGCGCACTTGCCGCCGCGTATCTGCGCAATGCGCGCGGCGCGGTCTTCGAGAATCGTTTCGCCGATGCGATGCGCTGGATCCGCAAGGCACGCAGCAACTCATCCGATCGCGCGATCCGCCGCGAAGCCCGCTCGACCGGCATGCTGGCGGTCAAGCGCATTGCCCTGAACCTGCTCGGGCGCGGTCGCCGCTGACGCCGTTACGCCGCGTGCTCGTTCACTCGAACCCGCTGGCGAAAATCAGGTCGGACGCCGCCGAATCGAAACGCCAGACACGACCGTTCTGGTGGTCGACCAGATAGAGATCACCGTTCTGGCCTTCGCCGAACGCGACGACCGTGCCGTAGCCGGCGGCGATCCCGGACGGAAACGTGACGAAGGACCATGCGCCACCGCCGCCTTCGGTACCGATGTACACCTCGCTGGTGCAGGAATCGCCGAAGATGTAGTTGCCGTTCAACGGACCGATCGGTCCGCGATAGCGAACGCCGCCGGCGACCGAGCAGCGGCTGTTGGCGTGCGAGTATTCCATCACCGGCGCAATCGAGCCGTAGGTCGCCGGGCAGGTCGAGCCGGTTCCGCTTGGACGTCCCGGGTGATTGCCCTCGCATTGCGGGTAACCGAAATTGCGGTTGCTGCCACCGGCTGCCGGAAACCGGCTGATCTCTTCCCAATTGCCCTCGCCGACATCGCCGATCCACAAGTCGCCGTTGGCGCGATCGATGCTGAAGCGCCAAGGATTGCGGAACCCGTAAGCCCATATTTCCGCGCAGGTGTTCGCCGTCGCCGCATACGGATTGCCGGCCGGGATTGCGTACTGCGCCGCTTGGCCCGGCGTCGCACCGCACATGTTGGCCGACGCCGACGCCGTGGTCTGACGCACATTCAGGCGCAGGATCTTGCCCATGAGGAAATAGTCGAGGTTGCCGACGTTCTTCTTCCACAGGTTCTGCGCAAGGTCCTCCGGATCGAATGAGCCGGTTCCCGAGCCGGTACTCCAGTACAGATAGTTGTCCGGGCCGAAATGGATGTCGCCGCCGTTGTGGTTGTAGAACAGAGGTACGCGCATCACTTCGGTATCGCTGCCCGAAAACGTATTCGCGGCCGGGTTGCTCGCGACGAGCCGACGCAGGATCTCGCCACTGGAACCACTCGCCGTATAGACGATGTAGAGCGTGCCGTTGCTCGCAAACGCCGGATCGAAGGCGAGCCCGAGCAGGCCGCGCTCGACATCGCCGGTATCGACGGTGCGCGTGTAGTACGGCGCGGCTAGCAGGTTGCCGGCCGCATTGACGATGCGGATCTTGCCCGCGCGCTCGAGGATGAACATGCGGCCGCTGCCATCGCGTGGGCTGCGGATCGCGACCGGATCGGACAGGCCCGTTGCGTAGGAGGTCAGGTGCAGGTCGGGCGGAATCGCCGCGCCGGCGACATGGCACGCGAAGAGCAGCAAGCAACAGGCGGTAGCGCACAGCCGTTTGCAGATCGAATTGGCACGCATGATTTTTTCCTGGTCATCGCCGCCGCGGGATCCCGCTCGCGGCGGAATGCCCTTGGGCACCTAGAACCGACTATCCGGTCCGCCGCATCATCGGTTCGGCGGCCCATGGTAGCGCTCAAATCGCTGCGCCATCCAATCGCCGATTGTGCGGATCAGTGCGCGCCGGTCCGACTCGGCGAAGAACGTGTGGTCGCACTGCGGCCAATGATGAAACACGACGCTGGCGGCGTTGACCGCGCGGCCATAGGTCTCGCGGAATTGTCCGCGACTGAGGAAATAACCCGCGCCCCCGGTGAACAGGTGGAACTGCTCCACGCCACGCTCGACCAGGCTGGCGAACTGGGTACGCTCGATGCCCGCTGCGGGCCAGTCGCGCAGGTCGCCATCGCCGACGCGAATCCGTGGCGCCGTCCGCGCGCGCCGCAACAACGAACCCAGCCGACGTAGCGGTGACTTGCGCAGGGCGCGACGCAGGCGCGCAATCCGGTACGACCATCCCTGCCGGGCCAGGCCATCGATCGACAACAGGCCGACCACGCGCGGATCGGCGATTGCGACCTGCCAGCCGAGGTCGGCCGCACTGCACAGCCCGCCGACGACAAAACGCGAATATCCGAACTGCCGTTCGAGCGCATCCATGCCGGCGCGCATCGTCTTCACGAGCGGCTGATCGGAACGTCCGATCGAATCACCGATGCCTGGCGCATCGAAGCGGAACGCCGCGTGGCCAGCATCCGCGAGTTGCCGCGACAGGCGTGCGTGCAGGCGGAACGGTCCGCTGCGATGGATGAAACCGGCATTGAAAAGGATCACGCAGACACCGCTGTCGGCGGCTTCACCCGATCGACTCAGGATGCCGAAGCGGTCGTCGCCGAGATCGACGATGTGATCGATGCTCATGCGCCGGCCACCGGATCCGCGAGTTCGGCGGCCAGGGCGCGGATCGGCCCGAGCGCGATCCGGGTCATGTCGAGCTGTTCGGCCCATGCACTCAGCTCGGTCGCAAGCGGCACATGTCTCGCGTGCGCAGGCGAACGCCCGTCGACCATCGCATCGAGCAGGGTCACGCTCGAGCGCGCGATCCCTGCATCCGACCAGTTCGCGCCGGCCAACTCGTCAAGCATGTCGCGGCTGCACAGAAATCCCATCAGGCTCGCGTCATCGATTGCGTCGGCCCGCTTCGCGATTCGATAGCGCATCGGCGACTGGCGTTCCCGCGCCTCGAACTCGCGCAAGCCCTGCAGATAGGCCGCGCCGTCGACAACCGGTTGCCACAGCCACAGGCGATCCGCCCTGCCCTCGATTGCCGCTGCGGCCGCGATCAGTGCCCCGACACGCACACCCAGCATGATCAGAGGCACGTCGCGGAAGCGTGCGCGCAGCACATCGATGGCCTTGCCGGCATCACGCACGGCGTGGCGCATCGAGAAGGCATCGTCGTCACCTTCCGAATCCCCCGTGCCGCGATAGTCAAAACGCAGCACGGCGACACCCCGCACCTGAAGTTCGTGCGCGAGAACGGCGAACAGTCGATGGCTGCGCGCATACTCGTGCAGGATGGGAGCACAGACCACGACGGCGGCACGCGCGCGCGTGACCGGCTCGTGAAGTACACCGAACAAGCGCAGCGCATCAACCGGTATCCACAGCGGCTGCGATTTCACGATGCTGGCCCGCGGCGCAGCCCGAACAGCTTGAGCGCACGGTCGCGCAGGCCCGGTGCCTTGCGCATGCCGTTCTCGATCGCGTCCTGCGACAGCTCGGCGGCAAGCGCACGCAAGCTGCTGTTGGCGAGTTTCAGTATGCCGAGGCGGACCCCGCTGCGTTCCTCGACCTGAGCAACCAGGGTCATCGCAAGCAGGGAATGACCGCCGAGATCGAAGAAGTTGTCCTGCGCATCGACCGCGTCGACGCCGAGCAATTCCTGCCAGAGGTCGGCCAGCCAGCGCTCCGCAGGACTGAGGGGACCGCCCGCCGGCACCGGCTCGGCGCGTGCTTCGTCGCGCCGCTGCGGCTTGGGCCGCGCGCGGCCCGAGCTGTCGAGCAGGCCGAGGCGGCCATCGGCCAGCCATCGTCCCGACAGCACAGTCGGCATCCACGCCCGATCGGCGTCCGATTCGCCCGGCATCCGGCGTGCCGAGGTCTGGGCAATCGCACCGAACGGTCGCGGACCGGCCATCCAGATCCGCCCGGTACTGCCAACCGGGACCAGCGCGTCGCGCTCGTCGAGCAGGCGCAGGCCTGGCCAGACCAGCGGGCGAACCGCACTGCCGAGATCGCTGTCCGCCTCGGGCATCCGTCCCAGCGAAACAAACGGCAGCGCGCACGCGGCGCCGCCGGCAAACCAGACCTCGTGCGCGACCGTGCGCAGCCGATCGAGCGTATCGGCAGGCAAGCTGTCGCCGACATGCACGACGCAAGGCACGCGCGTTTTGGATTGCGCAAGCAGGGCCAGTTCCGGCAACGCCTCGTCACTGACGAACACGCACGCGGGCTGGCTCGACGCAACACGCGACGACAGGGTCCCTCCGTGCATGCGTTCGGCGGCCGACGCCGGCGCGTACTCGAGGCCATGGCCCAAGGCGAGCAGGCATTCGATCGCTTGCATCGCGGTGCCCGCCGCTGCGGTCCCGACCAGCACCTGCCCGGCGCGCAAACCGAGCCGATGCGCGATGTCGGACAGCAGGATTTCGAGGTCGGCATGGGTGAACGCGCTGCCGGCGCCGGGCGTCGTCGCGCCAACGGCGTGAAAGACGAAGGCCGGCGCATTGGCATCGGCATTCGCCGGAATGCGTGAGGCCGATGCCGAATCCAGCTCCGCGGCATCCGTCTCGGCATACAAGGCTCGTTCGCGCGGCCAGTCCCTGATCCGTCCGCTCGCCGCGTCGGCCAGCAGCACGCTCGCGCCGACATCCTGCATGCGTGCCGAAAGCCGCTCGACCGCCTCCGCGGGATCGAGCGGCAGACCGATTGCCCCGGCCTTGAGCGTGCCGAGCATGCCGGCGACACGATCAACGCCGTGCTTCATGCAGATCGCGACGACCGTTCCGCTGCCGACCTTGCGTGCGCGCAGGCAGGCCGCAATGCGATTGGCGCGTTGTTCCAGCTGCGCGCGGGAAACCACGCGATCGTCGATACGCAGCGCGGGAGATTCCGGCGCGGATTCGGCCAGGTCCTCGATCACGCTCTCGATTCGCGATTCGACGACCGTGCGCGGCGCAGCCGCGAACGCGCGAACGCGCTCCTGCTCGGTGGCATCGGCCGAGGTCAGTGCGGCGATCGATTGCCCGGGATCGGCGATCACGCGATCGAGCAACGCGAGGTAGCGGCTCGCGAACAGGCGCGCCGTTTCGCTTTCGAACAGGTCCGCGTTGTACAGCACGCCACCGGTCATGCCCTGGCCGTGCTCGAGGAACCAGATCGCGAGGTCTTCGCTCGCGGCGCGCTGGAACACGAGAACCTGCTGCTGGGCAAGCCCGCCCCAGTTGCATCGTCGCTGGCGCGCATCCTGGTAGGAAAACTGTGCCTGGTAGAAGTGCGTCGTTCCGGCCAGCTCGCGCATGCCGGGTTCACGCATCAGGTCTTCGAGCTGCACTTCGGGGCTGGCAAATCCGCGCATGACGACCGCCTTCACGCGGGCGACCAGCGCCAGGAAACTCTCGTCCGGATCGACATCGAGCGGCAGTGGCAGCAGATTGGTGAACAGGCCCATGATGTTTTCGACATCGGCCGAAGCGCGTACGCGGACCGGCGTGCCGACGACGAGGTTGGAGCCACCGACGAAGCGCCAGAGCAGTGCGTAGTACGCCCCAAGCAGGGCCATGTACAGCGTCGCGTCGACACTCCTGCCCAGCGCACGCATCCGCGCCGTCAGTTCGGCCGGCACGGAAATCCATTCGGTCTCGCCGCGGCCGACCAGGCTTGCTCCACGCGGCTTGTCGGTCGGCAACGGTGGCGGCGCGCCGAGACGTTCGAGGCGTTCCCTCCAGTGCGCAAGTTCACGCGTGAACTGGGCGGTGTAGTCGGCGCCTTCGAGCCAGCTCGAATGCCACTCGGAGAATTCGCCATAGCTCGCCGCGGGCGGCTCCAGCACGGGCTCGCGCTGTTCGCGGCAGGCCGAATAGAGCTCGGCGAACTCGGTATAGAACAGGTCGAACGACCAGCCATCCCAGATGATGTGATGCGGCATGAAGAAGAACACATGCTCCTCGCCGTCCATGCGGAACATGTGGACGCGATAGAGCGGCAAAGCTTCGAGATCGATCGGAACATTGGTCAGTTCGTCGAGCCGCACCTTCAGCACGCGCTCGCGCTCCTCTGGCGCAAGCGCGGACAGGTCTTCGGCCGGAAACAGCGACACGGCCCCGGCTTCATGGATGCGCTGGATGACTTCGCCACCGTCGCGTTCGATCGTCGTGCGCAGGATCGACTGGCGGCGGGTCAGTTCGACGAACGCGCGCTCGAACGCCGCCTCGTCGAGCACGCCGCGCAGGCGATGCGCCGAGGGCGTGTTGTAGACCACGCTGCCGGGATTGAGCTGTTCGAACAACCACAGGCGCTTCTGCAGCAGCGACAACGGCGCGCGCGTCGGATCGGACAACCTGGCGATGGCGCCTGCCCGCGGATCGGCCGGTTGCGCCAGGCGCTGTCCGATCGCAGCGGCGAGCCCGGCTACGGTCGGATGCTCGAAGAGCAGACCAAGCGACAGGGGCAGCGCAAATTCGCGACCGAGTCGCGTGGTCAATTGCGCCGCGAGCAACGAGTGTCCGCCGAGCGCGAAGAAGTCATCGTGCACGCCGATCCCAGGCAGTGAAAGCGCGGATTCCATGAGCGCCGCGATGCGCGCCTCGATCGGGTTGCGCGGACCTTCGTGACTTTTTTCCGGTGCCGATGGCGTGCCGGGCAAGGGCAGGCGCGCGCGATCGATCTTGCCGTTCGGAAGCAATGGAATCGCATCGAGACAGACGAAATGCTGGGGAATCATGTAGTCGGGCAGCAAGGCGCGCAGGTGGCTGCGCACGGCGCGCTCATCGAACGTCGCTGCCTCGGCCAGGCTCAGGTAGGCGACAAGGCGCTGATCACCCGGTCGATCCTCGCGCACCACCGCAACCACGCGCGCGATGTCCGCATGGCGCAGCAGGTTCGCCTCGATGTCGCCGAGCTCGATGCGGAATCCACGCACCTTGACCTGGAAATCGAGGCGCCCGAGGTGCTCGATCCGGCCATCGTTGCGCCAGCGCCCGCGATCGCCGGTGCGATACAGGCGGGCACCGTCGCTTGATGCGAACGGGTCGACGACAAAGCGTTCGGCGGTCAATTCTTCCCGGCCGAGATAACCGAGCGTCACGCCTTCACCGCCGATCGCGATCTCGCCGGGCACGCCGATCGGACAGGATCTTCCGTTGCCATCGAGTATCCACACGGTCGTGTTCGCGATCGGGCGACCGATCGTGATCGCGGCAGCGGCATCCGTGATTCGCGCGCAGGTCGACCACACCGTTGTCTCGGTCGGTCCATACATGTTCCACAGCGACCCGCAACGCGGCACGAGCTTGGCCGCCAGATCGGTCGGCAGGGATTCGCCGCCAGACAACGCCTTGAAGCCGCGATGGCCGCGCCAGCCGGCATCGATCAGCACGCGCCAGGTCGCTGGCGTCGCCTGCATGACATTGATGCTGCGCGAGTGAATCAGGTCGACGAGCGCGCGACCGTCCATGGCCTGTTCGCGCGAAGCGAGCACGACGCTGGCGCCGACGCTGAGCGGCAGCAGCAGTTCGAGCACCGCGATATCGAACGAGAGCGTCGTCACCGCAAGCAGGCGATCGCCCGGCGCAAGGCCGGGCTCGCGACGCATGCTGTCAAGGAAATTGACGACCGCGCGATGCGGTACGCAGACGCCTTTCGGCTTGCCGGTCGAACCCGAGGTGTAGATCACATAGGCGACCGCTTCGGCATCGCCTTTCGCGTCGTCGCCGAAAGCATCGGCCCCGTCCCCGATCGAATCGACCAGCACGCTGCGTCCGGCTGGAACATCGATCGATCCGGCATGGCGCGTTTCGGTCAGCAGCAGCGCAAGCCCTGCATCGGCGGCCATGAAATCGAGGCGCTCGCGCGGAAACGCCGGATCGAGCGGCACGTAGCCGGCGCCACTCGCGAGCACGCCGAGCAGCGCGGCAACCATGTCGGGGCCACGATCCAGCGCGATACCGACGAACTGTCCGGCAGCGACGCCATGTTCACGCACGGCGCAGGCAATCGCTCGGGCGCGCGCGATGAGTTGGGCATAGGTCCAGCGGACATCGGCGAATTCCAGCGCAATCGCATCGGGCGTGCGTTCGCCCTGGGCGAAGATCAGGCTCTCGATGCGACACGAGCGGTTGTATGCACTCGGCTCCGGCTGCAGCGCGCGAAGCTCGGCCAGGGCCGATGTCGACAGCAACGGCAACGCCGAAATCGCGTTCTCCATGTTGCCGGCAAGATCACCGAGCAAGGTCTGGTAAAGGTCCAGCCAGCGCGCGATCGTCGCCTGATCGAACAGGTCGGTGTTGTACTGGCATTCAAGCCGCAATGCCGGACCGACCTGCACGGCGTTGACGAAGATCTCGAAGTTCTCGTAGTGGCGCGGCACGCCGCCGAAACTCGCCGCAAGGTCCTTGAAGCCGAGCATCGCGTCATCGAGCCCCGGATCGAGATTGAACAACACCGCGACGAGCGGAAGGCGGCCCGGATCGCGACTGAGGGCAAGCCGCCGCAGCAGGGTGCCGAAGGTGTAGCGCTGATGCTCGAATGCATCGAGCAGATCGCCGCGGAGCTTGCCGATGACGTCGCCGAGCGAGGCCTCGGGATCGAGTTCCAGGCGCAGCGGCAACACATTGACCGCATGTCCGACCAGGCCGGGATGATCCGTGCTGGCCTGGCCCGCCGCCGGAATACCGATGACCAGGTCGTTCTGTCCGCTGATGCGCTGGAGCAGCACGCCGAACATCGTGAGCAGGCTGGCAAACAGGCTGGCGCCGCGCGCCGCACCGGCGCGCTTGATTGCCGAAACGAGCTCGCCATCGAGGATCCTGTCCTGGCGATGCGAGGCGAAGCTGCGCTGTCGCGGACGCGCGCGATCAAGCGGAAGTTCCAGCGGCTCGGGCACCTGCGCATAGCGGCCTGTCCAGTAGGCCTCGTCGATGGCATATCCATCCGATTGCGGGTGAAGCGCCTCGGCCATCGCGAAATCCGCAAACGAATCGGCGATCGGCAGGTCGCTTGCCGCCGCGCCGCATTCGCGCGCATACAGCGCGGACAGGTCGCGCACGATGACGCCGAACGACCATCCGTCGCACACGATGTGATGGGTGGCCAGCACGAGCAGATGCGCGGCGTCGCCGAGGCGCAGCAGGTCGGCGCGCAGCAGCGGACCAGCCGTCAGGTCAAACGGGTCCTCGACCGCGCGACGCAGGACGTCGCCGATGGCCGCTTCGCGCTGCGCATCGGAGGCGCCGGACAAATCCTGCCGCTGCAGCGGAAGCTCGACCTGCGCAGCGATGCAGAACTGCGCGCCGTCGGCGCTGAGCGTGCCGCGCAATGCCTCGTGCCTGGCCAGCAGCGCATGCAGCGCCCGGATCATGGCCTGCGTATCGAGCACGCCCTCGAAATGCAGGCTCACTGCTTCGTTGTAGGCCAGCGAGGCACGCGGCTCGAGCGTGGCAGCCAGCCAGATCTCGCGCTGCGCCTCGGTCGCGGCAACCACGCGCTGCAACGGCGCGTCGGCAAACGGATCGTAGTCGACGGCAACCGCGCCGCCCTTGACCGGCATCTCGGCAGTCACGCATCCACCTTCATGTATTTGCCAGGAAGGTCGGGATTCGGCACGAACCATGCGGGATTGCCCTGCGCATCCTTGCCCAGCCGCGCGCCCGGCACCGGAGGATGCTCCGCATCGAATGTCGGCACCGCCGCATTGACCCTGCGCGGCAGGAAATCGGATTCCTGGAGCTCCGCGATCGACTCGCGGAACGCCTGCACGATCGCCTTGAACTCGACGTCGCCATGCGCGGTGGTCATGAAGCACGGGAAGTTGTCGAGGATGTGGATGCCGCGACTGCGCATCATCGCGAACAGGAGATCCTGCAGGGCGTGATCCTCGGTGAAGTTCAGCTTCCACACCGAGGCGAAATGCGTGATCAGGATCGGTGCGCCGGTGTTTGCGCAGACTGCATTCATCTCGGCAACCATGGCCGCGGTGCGCGCGTTCAGGTCTTCCTGCAGGGATGCTCCTGCGCTGGCGAGATGCTCAAGCACCGCGGTTGCGGCGGCGAGCGCGAGCGGATGGCGCACGAAGGTGCCGGCGAAGTAGGTCACGCCGACACTCGGCACGGAATCATCGCCGTACTCCCAGTGGCCGCCATCGAGCGCATCCATGTAGGCGCGCTTGCCGGCGATGACGCCGATCGGAAAGCCGCCGCCGACGACCTTGCCGTAGGTGGCCAGATCGGCATCGATGCCGAGCAGGTGCTGGGCGCCACGCGGGTGCGAGCGGAAGCCGGTGACGACTTCGTCGAAGATCAGCAGCGCGCCGGAATCACGCGTGATCCCGCGCAGATCCCGGAGGAATTCCCGCGGCTGGAAATCCGGTCGACGACTCTGCACCGGCTCGACGAGCACTGCGGCGATCTCGCTGGCACGCTCGCGGATGATCGCCAGGGTTTCCGCCGTGCCGTAGTCGAGGACCAGCACGTTTTCCGCCGTGTTGCGCAGGATGCCCGGTGCGGCAGGTATCGAGCGCAGCTTCTTCGTGCCGCGCACGATGACTTCATCGAAGATGCCGTGATACGAACCGGTGAAGATCACGAGGGTGTTGCGCCCGGTCACCGTGCGCGCAATGCGGATCGCACCCATCACCGCCTCGGAGCCCGTATTGCACAGGCCGGCGCGATCGAATCCGGTCATCTCGCAGATGCGCTTTGCGAGGTCGCCGGCGAGCACGTGCTGGGGGCCGATCTCGTAGCCGGCATCGAGCTGGCGCTTGACTGCATCGACGACGAACGCGGGCTGCCAGCCGAACAGGTTCATGCCGAAGCCGCTGAGCACGTCGATGTATTCGTTGCCATCGATATCCCAGACCCGCGCGCCCTGCGAGCGATCGACGACGATCTGGTAGATCATTTCCTTGAGCAGCGGCCGGAATCCGTTGACCACGCGCGGATCGGCCAGATGCGGTCGGTGCAACACCGTGTACTGCTTCGACTTGCGCGTGCGCTCGATGTAGCGGCGCATGAAGGCGGCCAGTCGCGTGCGCTGGCGTTCGCCGAGTTCGGTTCGCGTCGAGTGGATGCGCGCGATTGCGCCGAATGCCTTTTTCACGTCATAGCGCGTGTGCGCGAGAGCGGCTTCCTCGTCGACCGCTTCCGCCGCCGCCGCGCTGGCGACCTCGGCCGGCGCGACAGGTGACTGGGCAGGCGCAGAGCCCGGCTGCACGGACGTCGCGGGTATTGCCTGCTGCGCGCCGAGCACGGCGAGTTGTTGCTGCATGATCAGCATCTGCTGCTCGATCACGCGCTGGACCAGACCGGCATCGGCGCTGACGTTTCCGATCGCTCGCAGCGGAAGATCCGATGAAGCCATCGGCGCCGCGGCAACCGGCGATGTCGGCGCGACCGCCTGTGGCGACTCGCGATCGATGTGATCGGCCAGTTGCTCGAGCGTCGACAGTTTCTCCATCAGTTGACGGAACGCGAGCTTGATGCCGAAGGTTTTCGACAGTTGCAGCGCAACCTGGGTCAGGGCCAGCGAATCGAGCCCGAGCTCGATGAACGGGCTGGCGGTTTCGTTGCCTTCGATCTCGATCCCGGAGATCTCCTCGATCTGGGATTTCAGCGTTGCGAGCAGGCGCGATCGTCGATCGGACGATGCGGCGACGGGAGCAGCAGGTACCATGGATGACTCCGCAGGCAGCACAGGCTGCACGGCTGGGATGGGTGTACGCGCCAGGGTGCTGGCAGGTGAAGCGGGCGCGGCGGTTGCTTCGAGCCAGTAGCGCTTGCGCTGGAACGGATAGGTCGGCAACAACACGCGCCGCTTGTGCTGGCGCCAATCCAGCGTGGTGAGGTCGAGCGGCGCGCCAAGACACCACAGCCTCGCGGCTGCACCACGCCATGCACGGACCTCGGCTTCGGGCGTGTCGACGACCGATGCAAGGGCGTGACGCGGGCGCGGTGCGTGCTGGCGTGCGAGCGTGGTCAGCGTCGCGCGCGGTCCGACCTCGACCAGCACGCTGTCGGGAAAAGCCGCCTGCACGCCCGCCAGTGCCGCGGAATAGCGCACCGTATCGCGCAGGTGGCGCGTCCAGTAATCGATCGACACCGCCTGGGCGTCGGTGAGGCGCTCGCCGCTCAGCGTCGAGATGATCGGCAGGCTCGGCACCCGCAGCGGGATGCGCGAGACTTCGGCGCGGAACGGATCGAGAACCGGATCCATCATCGCGGAATGGAACGCGTGCGAGGTCCGCAAGGGTCGGCAGGCGATGCCGTCGCCCTCGAGCGCGATGCGCAGGGTCTCGATGTCGGCGATCTCGCCCGACACGACGCAGGCGGACGGCGCGTTGACCGCGGCCATGCCGAGCGAACCGGACAGGCGCGCTTCGAGCGCGGCGGCATCGAGGCGCACCGAAAGCATCGCGCCAACCGGTAGTTGCTGCATCAGGCGACCGCGCCTGGCGACCAGGCGCAATGCATCGTCGAGATTCATCACGCCGGCCACGCTCGCCGCAACGAACTCGCCGACGCTGTGGCCGATCATGCACGCCGGACGGATGCCCGTGCTGAGCCACAACTGCGCCAGTGCATACTCGAACGCGAACGTTGCCGGCTGGGTGATCGCGGTCTCGGCGAGCGCGGCGCCGTCGCTGGCGAACATGCGTTCGCGGATATCGAATCCAAGCTCGCCGGCGAGAACCTCCGCGCAGGTATCGAGTGCCGCGCGAAACACCGGCTCTCGCCTGTGCAGCTCGCGTCCCATGCCGGCGTACTGTGCACCCTGGCCCGGAAACAGGAATACCGTGTCGGGCTCGCGCTCGATCGCAAGCGCCTGTTCGTCGGCCTGCGCGGACAGCAGCGCGGCTGCCTCGGCGTGGCTGTCGGCGACCACGGCCAGGCGCACCGCGAATGGCTTGCGCCCAACCGCCAGGGTATGCGCGACATCGGCCAGTTCGCTGGAAGGATTCCTGCCGAGCTCCGCCGCGAGCCGTCGCGTCGAATCGGACAGGGCCTGCGCAGTCCGCGCCGACAGCGCGAGCACATGCGGTGCTTCACCGGGTTCGGAACGTCCCGGCGGCGGCGCCTCCTCGACCACGACATGCGCATTCGTGCCGCCGACACCGAACGCGCTGACGCCGGCGCGCAGCGGTGCATCCCCGGTCCATGGATGCAACGCGCGGTTGACCACGAACGGCGATCGCGCGAAATCGATGGCTGGATTGAGCGCATCGACGTACAGGGTCGGCGGCAGGATCCGGTGTTCGAGCGAGAGTGCGGTCTTGATCAGTCCGGCCGCGCCAGCCGCAATGACCAGGTGGCCCATGTTGCTCTTCAGCGAGCCGATCGCGCAGTAGCCAGTCGCTTCGGTGGAGCGCCGGAATGCTGTCGTCAGTCCTTCGATCTCGATCGGGTCACCGAGCGGCGTCGCGGTGCCATGCGCCTCGACATAGCTGATCGAACGCGCATCGACGCCGGCATCGTCGAGCGCCATCGCGATGACCGCGGTCTGGCCGGCTGCGCTCGGTGCCGTGAAGCTTGCCTTGTCCGCGCCGTCGTTGTTGACCGCGCAGCCGCGGATGACGGCATGCACTGGATCGCCGTCGGCGATGGCATCGGCGAGGCGCTTGAGCAGGACGATCGCGGCACCGTCGCTGAACACCGTGCCCTGCGCATCGGAGGAAAAGGTCCGCGTGCGCCCATCCGGCGACAGCATCGCGCCATCCTGGTAGCGATAGCCGCTGCGTGGCGGGCAGGTGACCGAAACCCCGCCGGCCAATGCCATCCAGCAACGCCCCGCGCGCAACGCATCGACGGCCTGGCAGACCGCGACCAGCGAGGTCGAGCAGGCCGTGTGCACGCTGATCGTCGGGCCATTGAGATTGAGCTTGTGCGCGACACGGGTCGCGATGTAGTCCTTCTCGTTGCCGAGCATGACCTGGAACTCGCCGAGGCGTTCGACCAGTTCCGGATGCGCGGATACGTGATTTCTTGCGTATGTTGCGTTGTACATTCCAGCGAAAACACCGACCGGCGCATCGTGCCGGTCCGGCCGGTGGCCGGCACGTTCGAGGCATTCCCAGCTCAGTTCGAGCATGAGCCTGTGCTGCGGATCGATCAGGACAGCTTCGCGCTCGCTGATGCCGAAGAAGGCCGCGTCGAACAGCTCGACGCCGTCGATCACGCCGCGCGCCGGCACGTAGTCGCGATCGCCACGCAGGTCCGCGGGGATCGAGGCATCCAGTTCGGCATCGCTGAATCGCGTGATCGAGTCGCGACCCTCGCAGAGATTGGCCCAGAACGCCTCGATGTCGCCGGCGCCGGGAAACCGTCCGGCCATCGCGATGATCGCGACCGGCTCATGGGCGAGGTTTGCACGCGCGGCGCTGATACGCTCGCTGGCGATCGCCGTCGTCGCACCTCGCTCGATGACTTGAGCCAGCGCGCGCGGCGTCGGCAGGCGGAAGAAATCCGCGATCGACACCGCGCCGCGGCCCGCATTGAGCCGCGCCACCGCACGCACGGCGAGCAGCGAATTGCCGCCGAGATCGAAGAAATTGTCGTCGCGACCGATGCCATCGACGCCGGTCAACTCCGAGAACAGCGCTGCGATGACCGGCTCCAGCGGACCCGTGGGGGCCGCATAGGCGACCGACAGTTCGGGGCGCGAGGTGTCGGGCATCGGCAACGCGCGCCGGTCGAGTTTCCCGTTGGCGGTGAGTGGCAAGGCGGCCAGCGGAAGCAGCAGCGAAGGAACCATGAACTCGGGCAGCGAGCGCGCCAGGAATGCGCGCAGCTCGGCCGACGTGACCTTGCCGGCCGCCACGTAGTAGCCGACCAGTTGCTTGCCGCCGGAGCTGCGCTCATGGGCAACGACGGCGGCAGCAGAAACCGCCGCGTGTCGCGCCAGCACGGCTTCGATCTCGCCGGTCTCGATGCGGTAACCACGGATCTTGACCTGTCCGTCGAGGCGACCGACGAATTCGATGATGCCATCGGCCAGCCAGCGCACGAGGTCGCCGGTGCGATACATGCGGCTGCCGTCGGCGGCGAACGGATCATCGAGGAAGCGCTCCGCGTTGAGCTCGGGCCGGTCGAGATAACCGCGTGCAACGCCGGCGCCGCCGATATGCAGTTCGCCGACGACACCGACCGGCACCGGCCGACCCGCGGCATTGAGCACGTACAGCGAGGTATTCGCGATCGGCCGACCGATCGGGATCGAGGTCACGCTGTCAGCGAGGTCGTGCGGGATCGGCCAGGTGGCCGCGAAGGTCGTGCACTCGGTCGGCCCGTAGCCGTTGATGATCGTCGTCGCAGGCAAGGCATCCAGGGCGCGGCGCACATGCGCGACGGACAGGGCCTCGCCACCGATCAGGAGTTGCCTGAGCGCCCCCAGATGGCGCGGATCGTCATCGACGACGGCATTGAACAGGGCCGAAGTGAGCCAGGCGATCTGCACACCGTGTCGGGCGATCGTGCGGGCGATGCCGGGACCACTCGGAATCCGCTCCGGGTGGATGACCACGGTGCCGCCATTCAGCAGCGCGCCCCAGATTTCAAGGGTCGAGGCATCGAAGCCGAGCGGTGCAGCATGCAACAGCACCGGTCGCTGCTTGAGGTCGACATAGTCGACGTCGCGAACCAGCCGGATGATCGAGCGGTGCGCGATCTCGACGCCCTTGGCCGTGCCGGTCGAACCGGACGTATACATGATGTAGGCGCGATCCTCGCCGGAACCGACCGGCAGCCGCGCCTCGACTTCGCCGCCGCTTCGTTCGAGCTCGGCGGGCGTACGTCGTGGAAGCGTGCCGTCGGCCGCTTCGCGAACGCCGGCGTCATCGATGACCAGCACCGCGCGCGCATCGCGCAGCGCGAACTCGATGCGCTCGCGTGGATGGCTGCGATCCAGCGGCAGGTACGCCGCGCCGGCCAGGAGGATGCCGAGCGCCGCGACGATCGCATCGCTACCCCGGTCCAGAAGCATCGCGACCGTCGCGCCGGCACCCACGCCCATCGTCTGCAGTCCGGCGGCCAATGCGCGCGCGCGCCGTTGCAGGCCTGCGTAGTCGAGTTCTCCATCCGCCGAAACCACCGCCGGGTGCCCCGGTCCGCGCCGGACTGCATCGGCGAACAGCGCGTGCACCGTGTCGACGGAATTGCGGGCGACCTCAGTCGCGTTCCACTCGACCAGGACGCGCTGGCGCTCGTCGGAGGCGAGCGCGGAGATGTCGCGGATGAAGTCGGCGCTGGCCAGCCCCTGCAGCACAGCGATCATTGCCTCGACGAGACGTGCCAGCGCGTCCTGATCGAAGACCGAATCGCGCGCCACGACGACGAGGGCGGGGTGCTCACCGGCGCGAACCTGCCATCCCAGGCCCGCGACATCGTCGCGTGGACCTGCATCGCTGTCCCGCGCAGCCCAGACGCCGATACGGCTGGGTTGCCGGCCGGCGCGCGCAAGGGCTGCGTCGCTTGCGTCCGCTCCTGACGCCAGCCACGCATCACAGCGTTGTCCTTCGTTGTACTCGAACCGCAACAGCGTACCCCGCCCGCGGGCGATCACGACGTCGCGGTTGCCGGTCAGGCACAGGTCGACGAGGGCGAGCCCGGCCTCGAACAGCCGCGCTGCGTCCAGACCGAGGCGTTCCGCCCGGGCGGTGATTGCATCGAGGATGTGCGCATCGAGATTGCGCTCCACGGCGACAACGCCTGGAACACGCACGGGCGAGCGGACGACGACGTCGACCAGGTCGACCGGCAGGTCGAGGTCATTGCCTGCGGAAGCCATTACCTGCCCGGCCCGACATCCCGGCGCGCCGTCATTCCGGCAGCGGCCGCGCGAGGACGACAGAAGCTGTCAATGCACATCGGAAAATGCATAAGGCGCTCGATCCGAGCGGACGCTGCGGCCGGCCAGGCGACGCGCAGCCAGGCGCAGGTCCGACAACGCCCGTACCGGCGCGTGCAGCAGTCCATCGAGCACGCGATTCGCGCCCACCGCCGGCGGCTCGATGCCCCACTGACGCAAGCGGTAATGGGTACGGTGCAACAGGCTGTCGCGTCGCGTGGCATCGGTGTAATAGGTGAAGCTCATCGTGACCGAAGGTTGACTGCCGTTCTCGACCATGTGCGGGCTGGTCGACGGCATGTACGCGCCCTGCCCCGGCTCGAGTTCGAAACTCCTCGCGCGTGCCCGCAGCGCGTCGCTCCAGACCAGCAGATCGCGCTCGTGGCAGGCATGGAAACGATCGCGTGATGCCTCGCTCGCGGCAACCGTGTCGCGATGATCCCAGACATGGACGATCTTCCTGCCGCGAACCTGAAAAAGGAAATTGTGCTCCTTGTCGAAATGGAAAGGCGTGATCGTCCCGGGCGATGTGACGAAAATCCAGCCACCGCGATAGCACATGCCGGGGTCGACCGCCTCGACATGGGCGCGCACACCGTCGAGCACTTCATCGACCAGGCTCCGGTACAGCGGATCGGTCTGCACGTTGAGCAGGGACATCCACGCCTGCGCGGTGTCGATGTGGGCCAGGGTGTCGGTCGCCGACCGCGCGTTCGGGTGCAGCCGAGGGGCGTTGTTGAACGAGGTGCCGGCTTCAGCCGCGTTGCTGTGGCTGCGCACGCGACCCATTTGTTCCATTCGCGCGCCGAGGGCGAGGAGCGGTTCCTGCTGCAGCAACGGATGCTCGGCAAGGCGGTGACTGAAAGGCTGGATCCGCCAGGGGTCGAATGCGGCCCAGTCGAGAGCGACATCACAGGTGCCTGGATCACTCATTTCGTGTCGTCCATCCGGTTCATCCTCTGCTTGCGCAGGCCTGCCGTGCGGGACCCGGCTGCAGCGGGGAGCCGGTCTCCGCGGCCGTCGCGGGGCGTGCGGAACGAGCCGGCATGTTCTGGTCGCCACGATCGCGGTTCGCGCGATTTGCCGCCCCTGCAGGCGAACGCGGAGTTAATCAGACCGGATGCCCTACGTTCAAGATCTGTCGCCACGCGTACCGAAATCCGACGCATGGAAGGCCCAGCCAGATCGGCGAGGATCGCGCTCATGACGGATCCGCAAGGGCGAAACAGAAGCCGTGATAAGACTGGACCGAATGTTCCGGGTGGAACGGAATCTCGACGCGGCGCTCACTGTGTTCCCAGTGCGCGATGAGCCGATAGCCGAGCGCCTCGATTTCCGGCACGAACTCGGCCAGCGAGCCGATCCGGTACGGACACACCGCGACACCGATGTTCTGCAGCGTGAAGGACGCGCGCGTCGGGTGCAGCGGCGTCAGGTTGACGAGCAGGTGGCGTGGCAGCACCTGCTGGCGCTTGAGCAGGTCGGACAGACTGTATTCGAGGTATTGCAAGGCGCCCTTGGCCATCAGCACATCGCAGCCGTCCACCGCGGCCAGATCGACAAACTCGAGCTGGCGCGCGGAATCGCGCTCGGTTGCCAGCGCCGCGCCGCGCCGCATGACCGCCGGGACATCGTGCACCTGCCAGCGCAGATCGGCCGGATAAGCGATGAAGCGGTTGAACGCGTAGTAACTCAAGCCGACATGGCCACCCAGATCGACGATCCTGCGCTCGCCCGCGTCGATCAGCTGGCGAAGCCAGAACAGGGCGGGATAGTCACTGGTCTCGATCGTCGTCAGGCGATCCTCGTAGAGGCCTGCCGCGGCGTCGGTGTCGTAGTCGGCAGGCAGGCTGGCCGGTATGTCCGCGCGCGCGTCGGCGTAGCTTGCGTAGACCCCGAAATAGGCGTTGCCGCGCCGGTGGGCGCGGAACCGACCACGCACCCACGGCCGCGCGAGCACGGAAATCCCGGGCAACTCGCGGATTTCCTTGACGATGCGCCGAATTCTGCTGCCCTGGCCTGCCACCTGGCTCCCCTTGCGTGCGAATGACCGGATTCCGCCGCGCCTGCTGGGAACGCATAACGTTGCACGGAGTTCCGCAATCGATGGTAGCCCAGCGTCCGGCCCGGCGCGCATGACGCGCTGTCCGGCGCGGCCACCATCCGGACCGCAACGGGCCCGAGACCCGGCACACGCCGCCTTCGCGACGATTGGCAGGCCCGGACGGGGCGCGTAGCATCGCGCTGATCGACCCGGGGAAACCGGCATGTCCGCTTCCGTTCGCACCCTCCTGCTGGCCTGCGGATTGCTCGCACTGGGAAGCTTGCTGGCCGGTGAGGGTGGCATGTTCGATCGCGGCGGCAAGCTCCTCGCGCGCCTTGGCAAGCGGTTCGATGGCGTCGGCCAGGGCCTGTCCTACTCCGCCTGCGGAATCGGCACGCACGCAGGTGCTGACCAGCCGGGTCCGGATTGTGCTGCGGATGCGCCGAATGCCGTGACGCTCGGTGCGCATGTCCTGCTCTGGCACGAAGACGGCAACGGCCCGCCGACCGCAGTCACGCCAGCGATCGCGACCCAGGTCGGCGGAAGTTCGATGGTCGCATTCAGCGCGGGCTACACGTCGAACACACTGGGCCCGACCGACAACAAGGGCAACAACTGGACCCCGTTCGGCAACCCCGTCGTCTACCGCGGCTACAACGGCGAATTCAACGTCAAGGCGTACCTCGTCCTGTCCGCTCACGGCGGCGCAGGACACCGCTTGAGCATCGTCAAGAACGGCGCGCCATCCGGTGAGATCACGCTGCCATTCATCGAGGTGCGCCAGGCCGGAGTCCTGCAGTCGGTTGCCCAGACCTATCCGCAGGCGGCCGCGACGATCACCAGCGGCAACGTCACCACGACTGGCGGCGCGACCTTGCTCGCGTTCTGGTGGGGCGATGCCACCGGCCTGCAACACAGTGCGATCCCGAACAACGGTTTTTCGATCATCGAGAATTTCGTCAGCCTGCCTCCCGGCAGCGCCGTGCAAGCCGTGGTTGCGTCACGACAAGTCGCCACGGCGGGCACCTACAACGTGAGCTGGACGCAGTCGCCCAGCGAAGGTGCCGTGCTCTGGCTGTTCGCGTTCCAGTCCGCCGACCCGATCTACGCGAACGGCTTCGACTGACCGGTCGCGCCGGCTGCAGCGACGCGCGCCTGGAGCAACGGGTCGACACGCAAACTCCGTAGAATGCGCGATTCGGATCTCCCTGCTGCGAATGCCGAATGACTGAGCGCGACGATTCCATTCTTTCGCCAATCGAGGACGCCGGCTCGCGCGGATCGACCTGGTCGCGCAACGCATCGGGCGAGTGGCTGGTCGCGGGGCAGCCGCTGTCACGCATCGTCGACGCGGTCGGAGCGACACCCTGCTATTTGTACGACCGCGACCGGCTGAGTGAGCGCGTGCGGGAGCTGCGCGCGCAGCTCCCGCAAGGGGTGGACCTGCATTACGCGATGAAGGCCAACCCGATGCCGGCCCTGGTCTGCCACATGGCCAGGCTCGTCGATGGCATCGATGTCGCCTCGCGCGGCGAACTGCGGGTCGCGCTCGACAGCGGCATGCCAGCCGCCAGGATCAGTTTCGCCGGCCCCGGCAAGTCCGAGCTGGAACTTCGCCAGGCCGTCGCCGCGGGCGTCCTCACCCATATCGAATCGTTCCGCGAAATCCCTGTCCTTGCGCAGGCCAGCGAACGTAGCGGCAGTGCAGCGCGCGTCGCCGTGCGCGTCAACCTGCCGTTCGAGCTTCGCGCTTCGGGCATGAAGATGAGTGGCGGCGCGCGCCAGTTCGGCATCGATGCCGAACAGGTCCCGGACATGCTGCGCAGGATCGACGCAGCGCAACTTTCCTTCGAGGGATTCCACCTGTTCGCCGGTTCGCAGAACCTGCGCGCGGCCGCGATCGTCGAGGCACAGACGCGCAGCTACGACCTCGTCACGGGCTGGCTCGACCAGTGCCCATCGGTTCCGCGCACGATCAACCTCGGCGGCGGCTTCGGCATTCCCTACACGCTGCAGGACCTGCCGCTCGATCTCGCGCCGATCATGGACAACCTCGCCGCGCTGGCCGCGCGCGCGCGGTCCGACGTGCCTGGCGCTCGCCTCGCGCTCGAACTCGGGCGCTATCTGGTCGGCGAAGCCGGCCTCTATGTCAGCCGCGTCATCGATCGCAAGCTCTCGCGCGGACAGGTCTTCCTCGTCGTCGATGGCGGCATGCACCATCACCTCGCAGCCTCGGGCAATTTCGGCCAGGTCATGCGCCGCAACTACCCGGTCGCAGTCAACCGGCTCAGCCCGTCGCGCGAGTCGGCGAGCGTGGTCGGCCCGCTGTGCACGCCGCTCGACCTGCTTGCCGATCGGGCCGATCTCGACGTCGCCGAAGTCGGCGATCTCGTCGTCGTATTCCAGTCGGGCGCCTACGGCCGCAGCGCAAGTCCGCGCGAATTCCTCGGACATCCCGACGCGCTCGAAGCGCTGGTCTGAGCGCGGCGTTATTCTGGCGGAATCTCGCGGTTCTCGACTTCCGCTTGCAGTGCCGCGCGACGGATCTTGCCGGTCGAGGTCTTCGGCAGCGCATCACGGAACTCGATCAGGCGCGGTGTCATGAAATCCTCGAGGCGCGCGGCACAATGCGCGATGACATCGCGTGCACTGATCGACGAATCCGCCGAACGCACGATGAAGGCCTTGAGCGCCTGCCCGAGCATCGCGTCGGGCACGCCGACGACGATCGCCTCGCTGACGCCGGGCAATGCATAGAGCACGTTCTCGATCTCCTTCGGGCTGACCTTTTCGCCGCGCGACTTGATCATGTCGTCCTTGCGCGCGACGAAGTAGCAGTAACCCTCGTCATCGATGCGGAACAGGTCTCCCGTGTGCAGCACTTTTTCCCAGGGATAGCGGCCAGGACGCAACGCGCGGCGGGTTGCTTCCTCGTTGTTCCAGTAGCCCTGCATGACGTGGCCGCCGCGCACGACCAGTTCCCCAATCACGTTCGCGGCGACCGGTTTGCCGTCATCGTCGGCGACCCAGACCTCGGTCCCCGGAATCGCGATGCCGACACTGTCGGGACGCTGCTCCAACTGTTCCGGCGGCAGGTAGGTGCAGCGTTTGGATTCGGTCTGCCCATACATCGAAAACACGCGCGCGTGACTGAACAACGAACGCAGCCGCGCGATGTGCGCCGGCGGCAGCGCTGCCGCGGTATTGGTCAGGTAGCGAACGCTGCGGGCCCAGGCCGGATCGAAGCTGCGCAGTTGCAGGATCAGGGCCGCCATCGTCGGGACCAGCGGAAACCCGGTCACGCCCTCGCTGGAAAGCAGCGGCAGGATGTTCTGCGGAAATGCGAAGGAACGTTCGAGCACGAGGGTCGATCCGCACATCACGCACATCAGCAACTGGTAGAGGCCGTAGTCGAACGCCAGCGGCAGCACGCTGAGCACGACATCGTCGCTGCGTGACTCGAGGTAGGTGGTGATCGAAGTCGCGGCGAACACCATGTTCCGGTGCGTCATCATCACGCCCTTGGGCCGCCCGGTCGAACCCGAGGTATAGACCAGCATCGCAAGGTCGATGTCGATTCCGCGCGGAGGGCCGGGCGCGAGGTCGGCTGCACCGGTCATGAAGGCGTGCCAGGACGGGCCATCGGCTTCATCGACGGCGTCGATGACGACGATGCGGCGCAGGCTCGGCACCTGCTTCGCCGCATTCCGCGCCACGCCGAGCAGGGACGCCTGGGTCACCAGCACGGCCGCCTCGCAATCGTTGAGGACAAAGGCGAGCTTGTCGGCCTTGGTCATCGGGTTGATCACGCTGAAGATGCCGCCCGCGCGCAGCGTTCCGAAGATTGCCACGGCCGTTTCGAAGCGGTTGTCGGCAAGGATCACGCAACGCTCGCCGTGCGCGAATCCGCTGCCGACCAGGCCGGCGGCAAACCGGCTGGCCGCCGCATCGAAGTCCGCGTAGGTCGCGCGAACGTGCTGGGTGACAAGGGCGATTCGCGACGGATCGCGCCGTGCAGCACGCGCCAGCAGCGACTCGAAGCGGATCATCCGCCCAGGCCTGCCTCGGAGAGCTTGCCCTCGACGAAGCTCACCAGCACGCGGATCCCGTCGATGTTCTCGGGCACGACGTCGTTGTCGTCGACGATGATGTCGAACTCGCGCTCGAGCCAGCTCACGAGACCCATGACGCCGATTGAATCGAGCACGCCCGCGTCGAACAGGCTCTCATCGGGATCCAGCGCCTCGCTCGGGGCAAATGGGAGGTTCTCATTGAGGTAGTCGCGGATTCGCTGTTCGATCGTAGGCATGAGTCGTTGTGGATATTCCGGGAAACCGGGCGGACGGCACGGACGCTGCCGCAGGCCGACCCGGATTCGGCAGTGTGCCAGATGCCAGGCAAGCGGACATCCGCCGCGCACGCCGCCATCGCAGCGGGAATCCGCGACCTGGCAGCCGCCGATCGACTTCACATTCGCAGGAAATGCGCCGGATCGAACGTTCGGCTGTGATCCGGATCACTGTTGGCGGGACCGGCGACGCACACGATGGCGTTCCCTGAACGCCTGCACCGGACCCGACATGCCGACCCTGCATCCGACCGCCCCTCCGACGAGGTTGTCCCGTGCGCGCGCCGCCGCGGCAGTGCCTGCTGCAGGGGCAAGCCGAACCTCGCGCATCGGCGCAACGCTTCGCGGCAGCCTGCTTGGCTCGTTGCTCGCCGCGAATGGCGCGATGGCGGCGGCCAACCTGCCGAACCCGGTGCTTTTCGTCACCCAGGTTCCGGTACCGGAAGATTTCGCGACGGTCGGCTCGGTGTTCGCCAACCACCTGACCAGCATGCAGAGCGTGGCGCGCGGTGGTGACCTGTGGATCCGCTACACCGATGGCAGCCTGCGCAACCTGACCGCCGAAGCGGGTTACGGCAACGCCGGCGCACAGGCAGCCAACGCGATCGCGGTGCGCGATCCGGCCGTGCATTTCAGCGGCAGCAAGGCGGTTTTCAGCATGCTCATCGGCGCGCCGACCGCGCAGTACCAATGGATCACGAAATACTGGCAGCTCTACGAGATCAGCGGATTCGGCGTCGGCCAGACGATCGCGATCACGCGCGTGCCGGGCCAGCCCGCCGACACCAACAACGTCGAACCGACCTACGCGTCCGATGGCAGCATCATCTTCGTCAGCGACCGCTCACGCGATGGCCAGCGCCATCTCTATCCGCAGCTCGACGAGTACGAATCGACGCCGACGCCGAGCGGGCTGTGGAAACTCAATCCAGCCAACGCCAGCCTCAGCTTGCTGCAGCACGCGCCGTCAGGATCGTTCCGTCCGCTGGTCGACAGTTTCGGGCGCGTCGTGTTCACGCGCTGGGACCACCTGCAGCGCGACCAGCAGGCCGACAACTCGGGCGCGGGCACATTCAACTGGACCTCGGAATCCGCGACCGCGGCCAAGGTCGCTTCGACCGAGATGTTCCCCGAGGGCCGCATCGACAATGCGGTCACGTTCGGCCTGCGCGTCAATCATTTCTTCCCGTGGACGATCAACCAGGACGGCAGCGGCGAGGAAACGGTCAACCACATCGGTCGCCATGAACTGTTCGGTTATTTCAACCGCAGCCTGAGGAATGATCCGAGCCTGTTCGATTTCAGCGACGGTGCGACGCCACCGCGGGCGAACACCAATATCGCCGAGAACTGGCTGCAGATCGCCGAAGACCCGACCTCGCCCGGGCGCTTCTTCGCGATCGACGCGCCCGAGTTCTATACCCACTCGGCCGGCCAGATCATCTCGATCAACGGCGCCCCGAACGTCAATGCCGCCAACATGCAGGTCAACTACCTGACCCCGCGCAGCACGCGCGACATCCAGAACAGCACTCCGCCCGCCGATTTCACCGGCCACTATCGCAACCCGCTGCCGCTGTCGAACGGCAAGCTCGTCGCGTCGTGGGTGGCCGAACCGCGCCAGGCGGGCAATGACGGCACGCGGCCGAACCCGAACCCGCGCTACAAGTTCCGCCTCTACAGCCTGATCAATGACGTCAACGGCTATGTGCGCACCGACCCCAATGGCGCGCTGACCGGCGGCATCACCAAATCGGTCTCGTGGTGGGACCCGGACGTGCGCGTCACCTACAACGGGCCGCTGTGGGAATTGTCCCCGGTGGAAGTGCGCAGTCGCGCGGTGCCGGCCAACACGATGGAAGCCGCGCCGCAGCCGCCCGAAGCACAGGCGTTCGCCGCGGCAGCGGTGGATTTCGCCGCATTCCGCAGCTTCCTTGCCGCGCGCGGACTCGGCGTCCTGGTCAGCCGCAACGTCACCACGCGCGACGGTCGCGACAAGCAACAACCCTACAACCTGCGTGTGCCGGGCGGCGTGCAGTCGGTCGGCAATGCCGGTTTGCGCTACGACATCAGTTACATGCAGTTCCTGCAGGGCGACCAGATCCGTGGCCTCGGCGGCATGTCAAACCCGACCGCGGGTCGTCGCGTGCTGGCCCAGCCGATGCACGACGCGGCGGCACTGCAGTTCATGCCACCGCCACCGGCGGGCGCACCGGCCGGCTCGGTTGCGATTGCCAGCGATGGATCGGTCGCCGCGATCGTTCCAGCCCAGCGCGCGATGGCCTGGCAATCGACGACGGCCGATGGCACGCCGGTCGTGCGCGAACGCTATTGGGTGTCGGTGAGGCCCGGCGAAGTGCGCGCCTGTGGCGGCTGCCATGGCGTCAACACGACCGACCAGGCAGGACAGCTACCCGCGGAAAACATGCCGCAAGCACTCAAGACCCTGCTCGACTACTGGCGCGTCAATGCCGACCCGCTGTTCAAGGGAAACTTCGACTGATCCGACGCGCGCCTCTCAGCGCGCACCGCGGCGGAACAGCACGACCTCGAACGTCTGGATCAGGATGATCACATCCAGCGTGAGGTTGTGGTTCTTGACGTAGAACAGGTCGTACTTGAGCTTCTCGACCGCATCGTTCTCGTCGGATCCGTACGGATAGTTGAGCTGGGCCCAACCGGCCAGTCCCGGCTTCACGCAATGACGCAGGTCGTAGTACGGGATCTTCGTGATCAACTCTTCGACGAACGCGGGACGCTCGGGGCGCGGGCCGATCAGGCTCATCTGCCCGCGCAGCACGTTCCACAGCTGGGGCAGTTCGTCGAGGCGCACCTTGCGAATGAAGCTACCGACCCGCGTCACGCGGTCATCCTTCAGGCTTGCCCAGCGCGCGACGCCATCTTTTTCCGCGTCGGTGCGCATGCTGCGGAACTTGATCAGGCGAAAGGTCTTGCCGCGCTCGCCGACGCGTTCCTGGCGATACAGGATCGGTCCGCGGAAGCCGGACTCCAGCGCGATCGCGAGCGCGGTCAGCAGCATCAGCGGCCAGGTCAAGGCCAGCACGAAGGCAGCCGATGTCAGATCGAAGATGCGCTTGCTGATGCGCCGCATCGGCGAAGCATCGAAACCATCCGAGAAGATCAGCCAGGAAGGATCGATCAGGTTCATCGTGACCCTGCCCTGCTCGCGCTCGAAGAACGTGATCAGGTTCGTGATCGTCGTACCGTGCTGCTTGCATTCGAGCAGGTCCTTCATTGGCAGCTGCCCGCGCCGATCCTCGGCGGCGATGACGATCTCGTTGATCTGCAGGCGCTGGACGAGCTCGCGAAAGGTCCCGCCCTGCTCCAGCAGCAGTTCGTCGGGGACGACCGAGGCCTCACCGGGCAAGGGCAAGAAGCCGACCACGAAAAAGCCCCGCCGGTCGACGCGACGGCGCATGCGGGTGATGATCATTTCGGCGCGCGACCCTGAGCCGAGCACCATCACGCGCCGCTTGAGCGCGTGGATGTCGATCACCCGCAGGTAGAACCAGCGCCCTACCGCGACCAGCGGAAAGCTGATGGCCAGCGCGATGCCGATCACGGTGCGCCCGATGTAGAGCTGCGGTATCAGGTAGAACACCAGGGCGACCGCGGCACCGCCTCCGGCGAAGCCGATGCCCTGCCGGGCCAGCATGCCGAGCCAGTTCTCGCGCAGGTTCGGCTGGTACATGCCGAGTGCTGCCATCGAGGCGACGATGACGGCGGCAAACACGGTTGCGCGCAATTCCAGCCAGACCGAGAACGCGATCAGATCTTCCGGCTGGTACAGGTAACGCAGCTGCATCGCGAGCAACAGCGATCCGATCAGGGTGCAAAGTTCGAGCACTGCCAGCAAAAGCAGCCATCGAGCACCTTGTTCGCGCAGGAAACGCAGCATTCCCCTCTCCCCCGGTCTGGATCGCGATCGTTGGCATGCAATCCGCACGCCACTTCGCGCGCCGACCCGCCACGCCCGCGGAATTCCGATCCTTGCAATTGGTTTCGTTGCGGCCCTGAAGCCCCAACTGGGCGGCTCGACCGATCAGAACGGTCCCGGAGCCGGGCGTGGATAGTAGCGTGTCCGGGCGAAATCCGTCTGCGCCCTCCGGAAGAGAGGCAGCGCGCCGGGCGGGCCGGGTGTCGAAAGCGGCCAATTTTCGGTATCCCGACCGCCGTGCGGTCAGCACGCCCTGCCCCGACCGATCGCAACCGTCTATCATTGCGGGCTGGAATCCACTGCACCGGCAACTCCTCGCCGGACGCCGAACCAAGGATCACTTCCCATGTGTGGAATTGTCGCCGCCGCCGCCGAACGTGATGTCGTCCCGATCCTGGTTTCCGGCCTGCGCGCGCTCGAATATCGCGGCTATGATTCGGCGGGTCTTTCGGTGCTCAGCGGCGACCAGTTGAATCGGGCGCGCACGGTCGGCAAGGTGCGTGAGCTCGAGGCGCGCCTCGATTCATCCCCGCTATCCGGCATGACCGGCATCGCGCATACGCGCTGGGCCACGCACGGCGTGCCGAACGAGGTAAACGCGCATCCGCATACTTCGGCCGATTCGGTCAGCGTCGTGCACAACGGCATCATCGAGAACCATGTCGTCCTGCGCGAGGAATTGAAGGCGCTCGGCTACCGCTTCGATTCCGATACCGATACCGAAGTGATCGCCCATCTGGTCCATCACCACGCCGGACAGGGCATGCACCTGCGCGCCGCCGTGCAGGCGACGATCGCGCGCCTGCACGGCGCCTTCGCGATTGCCGTGATGAGCCGCGACGAGCCCGGCCACGTCGTCGGCGCGCGGCGCGGCAGCCCGCTCGTGGTCGGCATCGGCATCGGCGAGAACTTCCTCGGCTCCGATGTGCAGGCCCTGATCAAGGTCACCAACCAGTTCAGCTATCTCGAAGAAGGCGACGTCGTCGAGATCACGCGCACGACGATTGTCGTTCATGACGTGCATGGCAATCCGGTCGAGCGCCGCGTGCATACCAGCGAGCTGTCCGCCGATGCGGTCGAACGCGGCGAGTATCGCCACTACATGCTCAAGGAAATCTTCGAGCAGCCGCGCGCCATCGCCGATACCCTCGAAGGCCGCATCGCCAACGACTGCATCCTGCCGAACATCTTCGGCGTCAATTCCGACGCGCTGCTGCAGCGCGTGAGGCATGTACAGATCATCGCCTGCGGCACGAGCTATCACGCCGGACTCGTCGCACGTTACTGGCTCGAAGGGCTGGCCGGCATTCCGTGCAGCATCGAAGTCGCCAGCGAGTACCGCTACCGTCGCGCCGTGGTGCCTGCCGACAGCCTGTTCCTCGCGATTTCGCAATCCGGCGAAACCGCCGATACGCTGGCCGCGCTGCGTGAAGGCAAGCAGCGCGGTTATCTCGGTTCGTTCGCGATCTGCAACGTGCCCGAGTCGAGCCTCGTGCGCGAATCGGATCTCGTGCTGATGACGCGCGCCGGCCCTGAAATCGGCGTCGCCTCGACCAAGGCGTTCACCACCCAGCTCAGCGCGCTGGCCCTGCTCGTGCTCGAACTCGCCCGCATGAACGGTCTTGCCGAGGATCGCTACATGCGCCTCGTCAATGATTTGACCACGCTGCCACGACGCATCGCCGATGCGCTCGAGCGCGCGCCCGAAATCGCCGAGCTGGCCGAACGTTTCGTGCACAAGAACCATGCACTCTTCCTCGGTCGCGGCGCCAACTACCCGGTCGCCCTCGAAGGCGCGCTCAAGCTCAAGGAAATCTCGTACATCCATGCCGAGGCGTACCCGGCCGGCGAACTCAAGCACGGCCCGCTCGCCCTCGTCGATGAGGACATGCCGGTCATCGCGGTCGCGCCGAACAACCAGTTGCTCGAAAAGCTCAAGTCCAACCTCGAGGAAGTCCGCGCACGTGGCGGCGAGTTGTTCGTCATCGCCGACGAGGATGTCGAGATCGGCAACGACGGCTTGCGTGGCGCCGTCATCAAGGTCAACTCGGGCGGCAACCTGATCGCGCCAGCCGTCTTCACCGTGCCCCTGCAACTGCTCGCCTACCACGTCGCCGTGCTGCGCGGCACCGACGTCGACCAACCACGCAACCTCGCGAAATCCGTGACGGTGGAATAGTTTCCAACGGGGGTAGCCTGGGCTACACCCTAGTCGTGACCACCTCTCAGCTGTGGCAGCGCTGCCACACCGACGGGCACAGGGCGCTGGCGGTGGATCGCGACCACGCGACCGCTCGCTTTCCGCATCTGTCAATCGCGCGCGATGCACTCTCCCACTTGCGCAACAGGTTGTTCAAAGCTCGGGCTTTGGTCGGCGGCCAGCGCCACCGACTTCTGCTTCGTCTGCCTCATCCATGTCAGGAATCCCTCCCCTACGCGGGTGCTCTGTTCGATCAAAAGTGAACGCAAGCCGCTCAGTCGTCGAAACCGTTTCGAAATATGCGACCTGGGAACGGACGTTCGAAGGCGCCGGCATCACAGCCCGTGATGCCATCTTCATTGCCATCCTGTGGGCGCAGCGTGCCACGCGCATCGGCCGGCAGGCAGCGTGCGGCGTCGGCAGCATCGATCACCGCGCTCGTGCTCGCAAACTCGAGTACTGATGGTGATGCGGATCGATCCACGCCCATCATCTGGAAATCTGCGACTTGCGTTCCGCCGGGCAATGACACGCTGCAACCATTGTTGCCGTCAGGCAGGAAGTTGCCGACGGCGACGGTTGCGATCGCACCAATCGAGCAGGCCGATCCCGACCCCGCCGCGACATCGGTCATGATGCTGTTGCTCCATTCGTCGATGGTCGTTGACGCGATGTAGGCATGGCCTCCCAGCGGAGATCCGTTGTCGTGGAACGATGCATGCCGGACATCGAGTTGCGTTCCCACTGCATAGAGCGCACCGCCACGGGCGCTTGCACGATTGCCGACGAGCGTATTGTTGTGCAGCGTCGCCGAAACGATGCCGCTGTTGCCGCGAATGAACAATGCGCCGCCGAATCCGCTGCGGTTGTCGGCGAAATAATTGCGCTGGATGTTTGCAGTGCAGGTCTCGCAGTCGAGGCTGATCGCCCCGCCAAGACCGGTCGAGGATGAGCCGGGATCGCTATCTGCGATATTGGACTCGAAGATGCTGCCGTGGATATCGATATCGCCCGGTTCGCTGAGATTTGCATGTACAGCGGCCCCAGCGACGAAACCGCCATTGAGCAGGTTGTTCGTGAATGAGGATGACGCGATGTGCAGCGGACCGCCGATGGAAAGAGCGCCGCCCGCGGCCAATCCAGAGCCGAGCGTCGCCGCGCTGTTGCCCTCGAACACGCTGTCGCGAATCGTGACTTGAGTGTTTGCTGGCCACGAGACTGCGCCACCGCTCGCCGTGCCGGCGCCCGTGTACACGACGGCAGTGCAGCCGGTGAACGCCATCTTGTCGAGCACGAGCAGGCTGGAAGCATCGAGGCCTTCACCGCTCAGGCAGCCACCTTTGCCATCGCCGCGCCCGCCATTCAGCGACATGTCGCGCAAGGTCAGTGCCTTGCTGCTGCGCAGGAGGGTAAAACCGGCACTCGTATCGAAGGGAAGGATCGACGGCTGGCGCCCCGTGCCATCGATCTCCAGCGCCACCTGTATCAATGGGAGCGATGAAAACAGTTCGATGAGACCCTGCTGCTGGACGCTGGCGCCGAATGTGATTCGATGGGGTGGCGCAGGCGTGGCATTTGCCGCAATGATTGCCTCGCGAAGCGATCCCGGGCCGGAATCATTGATGTTGGATACGGTGAATGTCGCAGCCTGCGCTGATGCGCAGGCAAACAGTATCGGAAGACAGGTATGGCTAATGTGCATGCGGGTTCCTGGGCAATACGCAGCGGACGAGTGCGAGTGCTCAGCGCACTGCGATCGGCTTGCGCGTGACGGCAGTACGGTCGATGACAAAGACGAGTTCGTAGTCCCCCGGTTCCGCCGGCGCGGATAATTCGACGACGTCGATGCCTGCGGCGGGAAGCGAGGCATAGTCCAGATAGTCGAGCGTTCCGCTGCGCACGAAACCGATCCAGTTGCCTCTGCCTCGCGGCCCGGTGAATTCGATGCGCAGCGGTTGCGCGGCCATGACGTCTCCGGCAGACGTGAGTGTTGCCCGTGCGGGAACGACCGTGACTGCTTGCGAAGCGACGATGCGCTCGTTCTCGTTGAGTACATAACGCAGCTCATAGGCGCCTGCTTCCACTGGAGCGGACAGCACGCCATTCGGAATGGCTGCGGAAGGACGCACGTAGTCACGGTATTCGCCGGGCGCGCTGCCTGCCGCAGCGAAACCGATCCAGTGCCGGTCACCGTCCGGACCGTGCGCTTCGAATGCATAGGTATCGCCAGCCATCACGCTGGCTGGCCCGCTTACCAAGGCCTCACTGTCGACTACCGTGATCGGTCGCGAGACGATGATGCGCTCGCTTTCGTTGAGCACGTAGCGCAGTTCGTACTTCCCGGGTTTGGCAGGCGGGGTCAGCTCCAGTTCGCTGACGGCGCCGGACAGGCGTTCCCCGTTGAGGAAGTTGCCAGGCGGGCTGCCGACTTCGGCGAAACCGACCCAGTGTCGCTTGCCGTAGGGGCCGCGCGCGGTGACCTTCAAGCGTGATCCGGCGGCAACCACATCCGCTGCGTCGAGAGATGCGGCGGCATCGTCGACCTGCAGTGGCATGCGTGCCAATACCGCTTCGCCGCGGCGCGGGTTCATGTAGCGCAGCTCGTATTGACCCGCCGTAGCGGGCGCATCCACGCTGATCTCGCCTTGCTTGGCGTCGGTCCCGAGCATGCGCGAGTACGTCAGATACTCGCCGTCCTTCTGTTGCGGATGGGAAACCGCGATGTAGTCGCCGGAGTCGGCTGGACCGCTCCAGCGCACGCTCAATGCCCGCGCGATCGTCACCGGTTGCGCGAAATCGAGCGAGGCCGATGCCGGCGGTGGAGGCGGCTCGCTGCTCGCCTCGATGGCGCCCTGCAATGCGACGGATAGCTCCCGCGCATCGCGTGCATTGAAGTAACGGCCACCCGTCGCACTGGCCAGACAACGCAACTGCGCCTGATGCGCGACGTCGGCCACATCGAAGCCGATCACGTGCGCGGTGAAATCAACGCCGGTTTTCTCGAGTTCTGCGCCGACCGCACAGGGATCGAGCTTGCAGGTTTCCTCGCCATCGGAGACGAGGATCACCGTGGCTTTCTGTTCCAGGGATTTCAGCGCGGCTGCCGCCTGTTGAACGGCGGCGCTCAATGGCGTCATGCCTAGAGCATTGAGGTTCCCGACCGTCTCCAGATAATCATTGGCATCCAGCGGCCCCAACGGGATCAGGGTTTCGATATCGCTGCAATCGCCCTTGCGTCGATGACCATAGGCAACCAGACCGAGCGCGTTATCCGGGTTCCAGCCGCGGACGACGCCGGCAACGGTCTCGCGCGCGATCTCGACCTTGCTACGACCTTCGATCTGTCCCCACATTGAGCCTGATGCATCGAGTACGAGCATCACGTTGTCGCCGGCAATGGCGGAGGAAGCCGTTGTGGCCAGCAGTGAAAGTGCGAGCATGAGGCGCATGAATGACTCCATTGGCAGTACTTGGGACAAGCGGGGTGTCGGCATGACGCGACAGCATCACTGACCGGCATGAATGCGCGCAGGCGCGATGCATCGCCATGACGCGATGCCGGTCAAAGGTCGTCCATCATCGATGTGCAGAAGCCTTCGTTGTGCATCCTCCGCATCATTCCCTGCTGCTCGTTGTCGGCGATTCCGACGAGGACGACATGGCAGTTCTTGTCGAGAGATTTGCCCCTTTCAACGAGAGGTTTGAGGCATCGGGCATCGATCTTCTCGACCAGCGCAGCGCACTGGCCCTGCAGCGGAACAACGGGCGTGGCGATCGGGCTCCTCAG
>ERZ795059.570-NODE-570-length-47027-cov-19.061377_pt1 | contig 47027 bp, 36 predicted proteins | sample MGYA00375143_ERZ795059 | MGnify/ENA primary metagenome ERZ795059 (study PRJEB30188, sample SAMN05720168) | activated sludge metagenome | isolation source: Anaerobic digester | place: USA | collected 2015-01-07 ... | reverse complement strand
CTTCGAGGTCTTCCATGTTGTAAGCGGTCGAGTTGCCGGCGCCGCCTTCCGACATCAGAGGACGAAGAGCGGCCGGGAACCCGATTTCAAGCGCGGCGGCTTCCGCCTCTTCGATGGAAGAAACAACCGCGCCCGGCGGAACTTCCACCCCGGCTATTTTCATTAGCTTAAGGAACTTGCGCCTGTCCACGGACGCAGCGCGGGATGTTTCCGACACGCCCATCAGAGAGGCGCCCATTTTCTTCATCGCCTTGAGAGTCGCAGGAGCGGTCGCGGCATTCACCGCCGCTCCGCCGCCGAACACAGGCAGCAGGGCAGTTGCCTTCTCTCTTTCTATAGCCGCCGCCAAGTTTTCCGGGGAGACAGCTTCAAAATACACCGGGCCGGGAGCGTCGATGTCGGTGGACGCCGCCGTCGGATTTGCTGAGATGAGAGCGACCTCGAAACTGAGGTCGCGAAGAGCCTTCATCGCTTCAGCGCACGCGTGATCGAACTCCGCTCCGGCGCTCGATGCCGACGACACCGCCCCCAAGAGAACTATTTTTTTCTTTTTAGCAGTCATAGCGGCAACCCGCCTGTCAGTTCCTGAAGCGTTTCCAGCCCGTCCGGCTCGAAAAACGCGCCGGCGGCCATCTTCCGACTGTGAACGAAGCCCTCGACCGATCCGTCGATTGTGTTGACATAAAGCGTCTCGCCGCCGCGCCGCCTGAGGTCTTCAGCCCTAAGCGCAACGGAGTGGTTCTGCTCGGTTATACGGAGCGCGCCCGTCGCCGCGTTCGCCACCGGGATGTTCACGCCGTGATGGCCGCTCTTCATGCCGGACAAAGGGACGCCAAGCGCGGACGCGACAAGCGCCGCCCCAAGCCCTATCCCCGCCACCGGAACCCGGCCCAGCAGCGACTTTATCGTGGCCACCGTCCCCGGCAACGAGTCCGCCGGATACGCCCCGTTCGAGACCAGCGCCGCGTCCGGGCGGATCGACAGTATCTCTTCGGCGGACATCCGAGGCCCGAACGCCCGCCAGAATATGTTGTGCCTTTTCAGCAACCTATAGAACGAGGCCCCAGCGCCGATGTCCAGAACCACCGCGGTGGCCCCGCCTCCTGCCGGCCTCCATGACGCCAGAAGCGCCTCGCCGCTCACGCGGTACTTGTCCGGGTTCGCGCTCGTCTGCGTTTTTAAAAGCGCCAGCCTCGCAAGGTGCGACTTCAGCGAGGACTCCTCGGTGGTCAGCAGCGCCCACTGCTCGCCGCGCGAACGGATGTGAGCGGCGATCTCCCGCGTCGGCGCTCCTTCGAGGCCTAGCAACTGCCTCGACTCGCAGAAACGCCCGAACGACATCGGCCCTCCGCCGTCCGAAACCGACTTCGACAGTTCCCGGCAGACCAAGCCCTCGGCGCACACCCTGTCCGACTCGTTCCATGCCTCGTCCGCTCCGCACGCGCCGACCGTCGGCCTCTCGAAAACCAGTATCCTGCCGAGGTAGGACGGCGTAGTGGCGGCTTCCTGAAAACCCGCCCCGCCCGCGAACGCGACGGCCACTCCGGCGCGGTCTCCGTGAGACCCGAACGCCTCGGCCTCGAACGCCGTTCCGTCTTCGAATATCAGCGAACCTTTCATATCTTGCGCGCCTTGCTCCCAGCGGGTCGCCCGTTCATTCCCCGCGCGCCGCCTCAGTCTGTTTCCATCATCCAACAAATTGTACACATTTTAACGTTTTCATCCATACAAAACCCGATATTCGTCAAGCGCGCTATTTATTGATATCTCAATGCGCGTATAATATAATCGGTTGCGCTTAAGCTTCTCGCGAAAGGATATGAGCAAATGCCGAAAAAAACAGTCAAGTTTCTGGTTCTAGGCTGCGGGCGGCAGGCATGGCTCGCGTTTTTTCCGTGGATAAAGGCGAACCCGAACGCGCGGCTCGAAGCGGTGGCCGACATCAATGAGGATCAAGCGCGGCGCGCGGCAAAAGAGTTCGGCGCGCGCAAAGTGTTCACCGACATCGAAAAGGCCATCGAACAGAGCGAGGCAGACGCGGCGATTGTCGTCACCCCCCCATGGGCGCACGCGGAACCGGTGGCGCTCGCGGCGCGGCGCGGCATGAGCGTGCTGTGCGAAAAGCCGATGGCCGTCAATTCCGCCGAATGCCGACGCATGATCGAGGAGTGCGAGAAAAACAACGTCCTCCTTCGCATCGGATTCTCTCTCCGCTTCGACCCCGGTTATGAAAAAGTCAAGACAATGATAAAAACCGGCGACATAGGCCGGGTTTTCCAGTTGAGAGCCGAATACGACCTATGGGCTCCCGACCTGACTAAATCGCCGATGCGCGAGATAATACAAGTCGGAGGACGTCTCAGGCTGTCGCACTCGCCGGATATGGGGGCATGGCGCGTGAACGACGCCCGCGCGGGCGGCGGCGTGTTCTTTGACCACGGCATTCATTACGTGGACCTATTCCGTTTCTTCATGGACGAGGATTGCGACGTTCTGGGCGGAACCGCGCATAAAGTCGTTCCGACGCGCTCTTTCGAGGACCACGCGTCCTGCATGCTGAGGTTCGAGTCCGGGGCCGCCGCCCACATTCAGACCAGCCTAAGCCGCTGGAGCGCGCGCGACGAAATCGAACAAGGCATGATTAACGGCTCCGGGGGGTGTATCCGCTTTAAATTCGATCCGAGTTGGTTTCTGCGAGGCTACCCGCATCTTTATCACACTCACGCGCGCGTCTGGAAGTACGGCGTTCCTTCTCTCATCTTGGGCCGCTGGCTGCCCGAACATGTCCCACACGGCCCCGCACACGTGATGTTCAAACGGCAAATCGACGACTTCGTCTCCCGCGTCAACGGCTCCTTCGAGCCGCATCCTGTTTTCGGGGAAATCTGGGGAGCGACCGGACACGACGGCCTTCGCGCCATCGAGATCGCCGAGCAGGTCGTTTCATCCCGGATTCGTCGATAGAGCCGACGAACCGGGGCGATTTTCATAGCGGCGAACTGCTTCGTTGCCGCCACATTTTTTTGTTCACGAACCCTATGTTCTATTCACTGCAAAAATGCGCCTTGCGCCTCGCATCTCATCCGCTCTGAACAATCGCTCCCGAATCCTAACGACGGATTCGGGTTCATTCTCGAAAATTCAACAATAAATCCGGGGTCACGCCGGGAACGGCTTCTTGTTCTTTATTCGCTCGTAAAGGTCTTTGTATTTTGTTTTCGTGTTCATTTTTGCGATCAGGCCGCCCGCTATGCGCGCCGGCCAGTATAGCTTCTTCATGTCGATAAGCTCAACCAGATTGCCGTCGGGGTCGCGCGTGAAGATGAAATCGGTTCCGAGGTTGCATTTGACGGGGCACACGAACTTGATCCCTTTTTCCTGCAGCTTCTTCATGACGGCGGGCAGGTTCTTGACGTCGAGCGCGAGGTGGGTGATGCCGGCGCGGTTCCATACGACGTCTTGATGCGGGCCGACGAGGGGGTCGAAGTTGAACAGCTCGACGAAACCGCCGTTGCCCGTCCGCAACAGAAAGAGCGTCACCTTGGTTTCCTCGCCGACGCCGTAGATGTCGCGCCTCTGGTCGAACGGCACGTCTATAGCCTCTAGCAACGGCAGGCCGAGAACATCGTGATAGAATTCCAGCGACTTCGTTATATCCGAGCAAGTGATTCCGACCTGAGCCAGCGACCGCACCATAGCGCGCGCCTCCTTTTGCGTCTTTATTCGCGGATATTATAGCTCAAAACAGGAATTTCAACATGCGAGTCGCTTGTTTGACTTTTAATTTTCGTTGTCCTATCATCAAAAAGTCCATTGTTTTGAGAGGAGAGACAAGGTTATGAAAAGCGACTCAGTGAAAAAAGGAATCGAGAAAGCTCCGCACCGCTCGCTGTTCAAGGCGCTCGGACTTACCGACGAGGAAATCAGCCGCCCGCTGGTGGGCGTCATAAATTCAGCAAACGAAATAATCCCCGGCCACATACACCTGAACACGGTGACGGAAGCGGTCAAATCGGGAATCAGGATGGCAGGCGGGACTCCGATCGAGTTCGGCTGCATCGGCGTCTGCGACGGAATCGCCATGAACCACATCGGGATGAAGTATTCGCTGGCTAGCCGGGAACTGATAGCGGACTCGGTGGAAGTGATGGCGACGGCGCACGCGTTCGACGCGCTGGTGGCGGTGACCGCATGCGACAAGATAACGCCGGGAATGATGATGGCGCTCATCAGGATGGACCTGCCGAGCATAGTGGTGAACGGCGGGCCGATGCTGCCCGGCAAGCTGGGCGGCAGGAGCCTCGATCTGATAGACGTCTTCGAGGCGGTCGGTCAGGTAAAAACGGGGAAGTTGAAAGAATGCGAGTTGAACGCGCTCGAAGACGCGGCGTGTCCGGGCTGCGGCTCATGCGCGGGGATGTTTACCGCCAACTCGATGGCTTGCCTGACGGAGGCCCTCGGAATGGCGCTGCCGGGCAACGGGACGGCCCCGGCGGTCAGCGCCGAGCGCGTCAGGCTCGCCAGACGCTCCGGCATCGCCGTCATGGAGTTGCTTAAACGCGATATCAGGCCTTCGGCCATAATAAACGAAAAGAGTTTCGCCAACGCGCTGGCGGTAGATATGGCTCTCGGCTGCTCCACAAACACAGTGCTGCATGTTCTGGCTCTGGCGCAGGAGGCGGGCGCGAAGGTGACTATGAAAACCATCGACGCGGTCGGCGCGCGCGTCCCCAACCTGTGCAGGCTCCGCCCCGGCGGAACTCACTATCTGTCCGAGCTTCACGAGGCCGGCGGCGTCCACGCCGTCATGAACGAGCTTGCAAAAGCCGGAGCGCTCCAACTCGACGTCGTCACAGCTACCGGCAAAAAGCTTTCCGCCAACATCAAGAACGCCAAAGTCCTTGACCGCAATGTGATAAGGCCTATAACCGAGCCGCACACGGCGACCGGCGGGCTGACCATGCTGTGGGGCAACCTCGCGCCCGAAGGCTGCGTCGTGAAAAGCAGCGCGGTGGCCCCGTCCATGATGAAACGCAGAGGGCGCGCCCGCGTGTTCGACTCCGAGGAAACGGCATACGACGCCATACTCGGCGGGAAGATCAAGCCCGGCGACGTGGTGGTGATAAGATACGAAGGCCCCAAAGGCGGGCCGGGGATGCGCGAGATGCTTTCTCCCACCAGCGCGGTGGTCGGCATGGGACTCGGCGAGGAAGTCTCGCTGATTACCGACGGGCGCTTCAGCGGCGGAACCCGCGGCGCCGCCTTCGGCCATGTCTCCCCGGAAGCCGCTTCCGGCGGCCCCATAGCTCTCGTCAAAGAGGGCGACGTCATATCCTACGACATTCCGGCAAAGAAGATATCGCTTGAAGTTCCGGCTGCTGAGTTGAAAAAACGCGCCGCGAAATTCAAGCCGCCAGCCAAGAAAATTAAATCCGGATACCTCGGTAGGTACGCCGACATCGTGCAATCGGCGCACCTCGGAGCGACGCTCAAGCAGCCCAAATAGCGGCGTTCTTTTCCGCAACAATTATGACGTCCGGCGAACACGCGCGCTGGCAAAGCCTCGCGCGGGTTGATTCCGCCCGGCTTTAGTCCTATCATATTCCGGGTTTGCAGGGAGGGAGCGGCGAGCCGCTCTGGATCATGGAAGGCTTCTCCGAAAAGAAACATAAGAACATCGTCCCCGGCGGCGTGGCGGAACTTTCGTTCATCGCTTTGCCGATGGTGGTTTCCGCGGGTTGTGACACGGCGATGATTTTCATCGACCGCCTCTTTCTGTCGCGTCTGGGGCCGGAGCAGATGAACGCGGCCCTCGGCGGCGGCGTAGCCAGCTTCATGCTGCTCACGTTCTTCATCGGCCTCACCGGGTATTCAACCGCCCTCGTGGCGCAGTACCTCGGCTCAGGGATGAAATGGAAATGCCCGGTTGTCATCACTCAGTCGATGATAGTGTGCGCGGCGGCGTATCCGCTTCTGCTCGCTCTGCGGCCGCTCGGGCCGTGGATGTTCGCCAAGTCCGGCATAGACCCGGCGCAACTCGCCTCCCAATCGCTGTACTTCAACATCCTAGTGAGCGCGTCCATCGTCGGGCTGGCCAGAAGCGCCTTGAGCTGCTTCTTCTCCGGCGTCGGCAGAACCCGCGTCGTAATGATTTCCACCCTCGTGTCGATGGCGGTCAACGTCTGCGCGAACTATGTGTTGATATTCGGCAAATTAGGTTTTCCTGCGTTGGGAATAAGAGGAGCGGCGTACGGCACAGTCCTCGGCGGCGCGTGCGGCGTGGCCGTCCTCGCCTTCGCCTACTTCGGAGCGAAAAACCGCGCCGAGTTCGGCGTGGGCCGCTCGTTCTTCTTTGACGCCGAAGCGATGGCGAAACTGTGGCGATTCGGATCGCCCGCCGGGTTCGAGTTCCTTCTCAACATGACCGCCTTCAACGCGATGATACTCATGTTCCACTCTCGCGGCCCCGTCGCCGCCACCGCCGCCACCGTCCTTTTCAACTGGGATTTGGTGGCGTTCGTCCCGCTTATCGGAATGGAGATAGGCGTCACCAGCTTAGTCGGCAGATACATGGGCGCGGGCAAGCCCGACGTCGCCCACCGCTCCGCCATGTCAGGCATTAAAATCGGATGCATATATTCCGCCGTCATGCTGGCGCTGTTCGCCGGATTCCCGGATACGCTGGTCGGAGTGTTCCGCCCGGCAGCCGCCGACTCCGTGTTCGAAGCCGCAGCGCCGACCGCCGCGTTCATGATCCGTCTCGCCGCCGTTTACGTCTCCATCGAAGCCGTCGTCCTCGTCTTAATGGGCGCGCTGCGCGGCGCAGGCGACACATTCTTCGCCATGCTCATATCCGTCGCCACGCACTGGATACTCGTCCCTACTCTCTACGTCATGTTGCATGTGATGAACACGAGCGTCGAAGCCGCATGGGTCGCCCTCGTCTCCGTTTTCATGGTGTTCAGCCTAGCGATTTACCTCAGGTACAGAAGCGGCAAATGGCGCCAGATCAAAGTCGTCTCCGCCCCCTCCGCCCCGCCCCCCTTCCCCGCTAATTAACCGACCCGCCGGTTGTTTTTATCAAACCGCAACATGCAATCGCTCTTATTGCCAATGCTATTTTCGCATGATATACTGTCGGCATTGATGAAATTTCTTCAAAGGAAACTAACATGAAAATGTCAGCTTGTTTTTTTGCTTTTGCCGCAATAATTCTCACCGCTTGCGCGGCATCCCTCTGCGGAGAGTTCGATTATCCAAATATTAATATTTCTTCATCCCCTGCCGCAAGCGTCTCCTTGCTCATTCAGGACGGAGACGTTGTTGTGGACATGGACGTCTCAAAACGCAAACCTTTGGCCCTTCTTATTATCAAAAAAGAGGAAACGTCGAAAAACTCGCACATGATATTGGAAGCCGACCTCGCTTCGTTAAAAACGCGGCTCATTCCGGCTCCGGACGCAGACGGCATGAGCGCAATCGTGTGGCATCCTGAAAACAAAGCGATTTTCGCGTTGGGATCAATCGGAGGAAAAAGCGCTGTCTGGCGGCGCGAATACCCGGCGACTGACGATTGGCAGATAATCTACTCGACTGAAGAAGAACTCAAAAAACTTCTGATATCCCCGACAACATTTTCCTTGTACGACGAACCTTTGACAGGCGGCGGCAAACAGCATCGGCTGATCATCGGAGTCGAGCTTGAGCCGGGCGTCTTCGGTATCAGAACGATAACTGAACACGGAGAGCTTCCTTATAATGTCCACGCCCCGTTCAAATATCTTGATGATTTTTTTCCTCCCGGCACATTCGAGAAAATCAATGACTACTTCGACCCATCTGGGATAGACTGGTCTTTGCCGGAAAACATCCATCCCGTCGGTTCTCGAATGATATGGAAAGACGCTAACGGTTATTTGCATGTTTCAGATTATAATGATTATTGGATTCATAGAATAAATAAGCCTATTAATCACATCCGAGGCGACGCGGTGTTTTTCACTCCTAATGGAATTGGCCTAACCGTGTGGAAGCGAGGCGAGAACGGAGTAAAAACACATATCGGAAACCATGTCCGACTTACCGCAGATTCTCTGCTGTTTGAAACACCTCCCAAATGGGCTCCAGACGGAAAAGGCATCATCGGAGTTGTAAATGCCATAGACGGGCTTAGACTCGTCTATGAATCGGCAGACATCCCGCTTGCGGATGTAGTTAACGCATGGATGTTCATCGAAAGCCCTCAAGACCTTGAACTGCTGGATTCCTATGGCGGCTTATTCAGAAAAACAGATTATGATCAATTATATAACCTATACGAATCAGAGAATTACGGATGTGGATACTACTATTCCTCTCCTCCCGCCCGGCCTTATCTTGTGACAACCGATATATTTTGGGAAGTTTTCGCCGCGTCTTTCGAGGGCATATTCCAAATATTCGAAAGATACAAAGCCATCCCATCTTTCTGGTCTTTCGTTTCCGACGCAAACAAATATTACTCTTCGCATGAATCCGAATCTGATAACAGGTTGCGCGGAGTATTCGCGGTTCTAGACGGGTTGCGACACGATTCCGAAGACCGGAATACCGAAATTGAAAAAATACTCGCATCTGAAGGAGTCTCTTATTCTGAAACTCTAGGCGTTGATTTTGAGTACGAAGACTTAAAGCCGCGCGGACACTACACAAGGAGCAAAGAACTGAGTCTTTATTTCAAAGCGTTTCGGTATCTTGCGAACATAGAATTCAAAAAGACTGAATCCATCTCGTTGAACAACCTTCCTAAGGAGTTGAAAGAAAAAGCGCGCGGCATAATAGAGCCATACTCTTTTTTTACAGCGCCATCAAGGCACAGTCCGGCAATTATTTTTGAAGGCGTTCACAGAGACGTCCCATCATACGTCAAGCATCTCCTCAGAGACAACAAATCGCGTTTCTTCCCGATGTCCTTCGGGTTCGATAATGAGGTTTTAAATTCGGTTGTTTACCACGATGATTGGCCCGCTGAAGAACAAGTAAATAGGATGATCCCGGACTCTCTGGAGTTGCCGGCTGTCACCGGAAGCTTAACGGCTTTTGAGATTCTTGAAAAATACGGATTGTTCGAACAGGAGCCTGCTATTGTAAATATCCTGAATGATTTGAAAAACCGATGGTCGAAGTTCAATCCCGATGAATCAGAGATATATTCGCAGTGGTTGAAAGCGCTTGGAATTCAGTGGGCGGAGAGCGTTAGCCCTCCCGATTCTGGAGTGTCGAACTCTCTCTGGCAAACGAAACGGCTTCAGACCGGGCTTGCTAGTTGGGCCACGCTCAGGCACGCCACCGTTCTTGTAAATGAAAGAACAGCCGCGGAATGCGGCGAAGGTGGTTTCGAGCCAATCGTTGTGATTCCTCCTTTGGGCGCGGTGGAGCCTGATCCCGACGTTTTCTCCGCAATCGCTTCTTTGTTCGACGCAGAAATCAGAATGGTCGAAGAGAAACTCAACTTCGGAGGAATTGTCAATCTTGGCGAATGGGACTCTTATGAGGATGACCTTCGCAACGGCATTATTAGACGACTTAAGGAAAGCAAATCAGACGTTCTGAAATACAGAGAGATGGCCGTAAAACAAATCGCAGGCCTTCCGCTGTCTCCAGATGAGTATGAAAGCATATTCAACGCCGGGCGAGCCGCAGAATACAATTTTCTTGTGTTTAAAAGCCTTGCAAACGATGATTTTTCAATTGCAAATCCCGACCCGATTCCCAAGATTGCGGATGTTTCGGGTGGAGGCATAAATCAACTGCCGTATTTGCATGTCGCTGTCGGGCGGCCTGCTGAGTGGAACCTTATAGTTCCTCACTTTGGAGCCAGACAAGTAGTGAAAGGCTCCGTCTACACATATAACAGGTTCGTCGAAAACGCTATTTATGACGATAGTAAATGGCGCGAGATCGTCGACCAGACGTCGCCTATCGACTGGACGCTGGACTTCTATTCGAATACGAGGCTCTCATGCCCTGCCGTTATTCCTTTCTGACTTTGTTGTTCCTGACGATCTTTTGTTCGCCTCTTGTCTCGGATCAATCAGGAAACGAACTGTCGCCCGGCAAGCGTATCATATTCGCAGGCGACATAATGCTGTCTCGCCTAGTTGAACAGGAAATGCGGCTATCAGGGAATGACGATCAATGGCACGGCATGAAAAGTTTTTTCACTTGCGACTGCATAATCGTCGGAAACCTTGAAGGGGCCGTCGGGAGTTCCGGCGACTGCGCAGACGGCATCCCGAATAACTTATGCTTTCCCGTTTTGCCGATACGAATCCCCTATTTGAAGAAGGCGGGTTTCACCGCTCTTGTCAATGAGAATAACCATGCCCTAAACCTAGGGAATGATGGCGTTAGAGACACAATAGACTCGTTGATCGAAAACGACTTGATCCCCATTAGATTCTCGAACTCGCCTGTATTCATAAAAGCTGATGATATAACCATTGGCATCGTTGCATATTCGGTTTTCCCTGACGAAAAGGGGAAGCGAATAACCGCTGACAGCCGTGAAATGAAGCAAAAAATGAGACTCGCGGCCGCCCTTTCAGATGTTGTGGCCGTATACGCGCATTGGGGCGCGGAATTCAGAGACTGGGCGTCTCCTTTTATGCGCGAGGAAGCAAAAAAACTCGTGGCGTCCGGAGCGGACATTATTCTGGGCGCGCATCCGCATGTCATCATCAAGCCGGAGTGCGTCTACGGCAGACCTGTTTTCTACTCGCTCGGCAACCACGTTTTTGATCAGAAGTACACGGCTGCAAAACGTGGTCTTCTGGCCGTATGCGATTTGAATAGCGATTCTCGTGAAGTCGCTTGTTCCGCCACAAGCACGTCTGCGAAGCCAAGCAGCGGATTTCCGATAATTGAAAGCTTCTCGCCGGAAGAGAATAGCGACTTGATGAAATGCTCTTTTCTCATGAGGTCGCCTCTCGAAATAAATGACATTGTCTTGCGCGCCGAAACTTTGTCTTCGCAACCAAATGAAATTGTTTTGGAAGGTTGGATTAATAACAAGCTGCTTTGGAGATCAAGCCCGTCAGAAATCATTTCTCTTTCGAGCGGACGGATTTCATACCGAGATGATGAACTCCTTCTGTTCGCTGTGGAGAAAAAATTTTCCCGGATTGACGGAGAACACGCCCCTAGGCCCTATGTTTACAGAATATCAAAGAAAAGACTTGATGCGTTATGGAGAGGTTCCGCTCTTGCTTGGCCGCTTGTCGACGCCTCTGTAATCTGCTCCGATTCATGTTTTCTATGCGCTTTGCACAGAGGAGATTCCTTTCTATTGTCAAACCCGAATAATAATCAATTCAGACTTATGACTTACAGTTGGAACGGTTTCGGTTTCAAATCCTCCATGTCTGAAGAATTCTTGAGCCAATGCTCTGATTTCTTCGATGCCGAATGATGCGGTCGATATTCTGGAATTTAAACATCAATCTGCTTCGTCATAGTTTAAACTGCGAAACTCGAACAAAGATTACAAGTTTGCCAGCGGATATTGTTAAAAACACGCCTTTCAGTCCAGAGCGGCGACGAGGCTGATCTCGACGTTTTTTTCAGCGAGCGCGGCGACGATTCGGTCCCGCTCGCAATAATCGAACCTGAGGGCCACTCCGCAATCGGAGCTGATGTGCCGGGGCGTGGGAATCAGTTTAACCTCCACGCCGATCGCGCGGCACACCTTCTCCGCCTGTATCGCGTGGCTCGTCGAATGAAACGCCACAACTCCTCGCTTGACGCTTTCCATGGGTTCATATTATCGCTCAAAACGCCCCGTTGGCACAACACAATGAAACCGAAACGCGGCTGCGGCCTCCGGCTGCCAAAGAGTGACTTAGCAAAAGCTTTTCTTCGGTATCTCTTCAAAATTATTCCTTTGGATGGCGAAGATATGCCCGCGCTTCTGTTTCGGCGCACACCGCGTTATTTCCATATTGAATGAGGTTGCACAAATCATTATCTATCCGCAGGGGGCAATCTCCTGATTGTCAGCGGGATAAAGGCTTTCTCTTGGAATATCCTTTCCCAACGTCTTTTCACATGAGCGCGGCGGAGCGGAGGCGCGAACGCGCCCGCTTCGCCGCGCGCATTGAAACGTTTTGAAAGGGATTTTAAGGGAAAACTTTTTCAAAAGTTTTCCCTTAACTCCCCTCCGACATAGCAATCTCTTTAAGCGCGGATACGGCGCGGTCGATTTGTTCCTCGGTGTTAAAGTAACCGAGGCCGAACCGGACGGTTCCATCGGGGAAAGAGCCGACGGAGTTGTGGGCGGCAGGAGCGCAGTGAAGTCCGACGCGGCATAATACGCCGAATTCTTCGTCGAGCCGAAGTCCGATATCGGATGGGCTGAGGCCGTTTATGACGAAGCTGACTGTGGCGGTGCGGGGAGAGCCGGGAGCCTCGCCGATGATTCTCAGGCCGGGGACGTCCTTAAGGCTTGATAGGAGCTGCGCAGCCAGAGCGGCGTCGCGCGCGTGAATCTTTTCGACTGTTTCGCCGGACACGAAGCGAAGGCCCGCCAGAAGCCCGGCGATGCCCGCAGTGTTCGGAGTGCCCGCCTCGAACATATCCGGAGCAAAATCGGGGTGAGTCTCAAACTCGGAGCGGCTGCCCGTACCGCCCTGCCGGAAAGTGGCGAACTCGTTGAGATTCACCCTTTCTCCGACAACCAGCCCGCCCGTGCCCTGCGGTCCGAGCAGCGCTTTATGTCCGGTGAACGCCAACAGGTCTATGAAGTCGGCTCGCATGTCCAGAGGGAAACAACCGGCCGTCTGGGCGGCGTCCACAAGGAACAGAGGGCCGGACTCAGAGCATAAGCGGCCGACCTCGCGGACGGGCGCGGCGGTTCCGGTGACGTTCGACGCATGGTTAAGAACCACCAGCCGTGTGTTCGGGCGAATCGCTTTACGTATGTCGTCCGGGTCGAGCAGACCGTCCGGCGAGACCGGCGCGACGGAGAGTTGAACGCCGCGCCGCTCCATGTCGCGCAACGGGCGCATCACCGAATTGTGTTCCATGCCGCCGGTGACGACGTGGTCGCCGGGGCGCAGAACGCCTTTTATCGCCAGATTAAGCGCGTCGGTGGCGTTCAGGCCGAACGACACCCTCATCGGGTCCGGGGCGTTGAACAGCGCGGCGGCAAGCTCTCGCGCCTCGAACACGATTCTGCCCGCTTCAATGGACAGCCGGTGTCCCGACCTGCCCGGACTCGCCCCGATTTCGTTTATGAAAGAAGAAACCGAAGCCGCCACTTCGGGCGGCTTCGGGTGGCTTGTCGCCGCGTTATCGAAATATATTAAACCGTTATTTCTTGCTGATGATGACACTGAACTCATCGTCCTTTGCGGAGACCTCCGTCTCGCAGCCCTCAAGCCGGGCCGCCCGCATCACATTATCTCTCGAAGTGACGGAGTCCACAAGCACTTCCAGTTTGCCGCCGCTCAACTCTGCCATGCCTTTGCGCGCCATGATGACAGGTTGCGGACAGGACAATCCCCTTGCGTCTATCTGTTTCATTTTGTAAGCCCCCTTTCGAATCAGGCGAATTTTTCGCGCATGGCGAACCCGACAATCAGGCAAAAAACAATACCGATGACCACTGCGGCAGGCCCGAATAAAGCCGGCCCGGCGGGCGAGCTTGCGATAGTGAAGTTATGCGCGAATCCCGCGCCCACTATCATTCCGAGAACGAACACCGCCGCGTCGCCGTCTCCCTCGCCTGAGAGAATCAACTGCCTGCCCGGACATCCGCCCGCAAGCGAAAACGCCAGTCCTGAAAGAGCCATGCCCATAAAATTCCACAGATGGTTCGCGTGGGCTATCGGCTGGCCTTCCCAGCCGGGATGAAACTGTTTCAACACAAGGTTGGCCGCTAACGCCGCCACGACCAGCGCGACTATCCCGGAAACCAGATGGAAGTCCCGCGTGAGAATGACATCGCGGACCGCGCCCATAGTGCAGAAGCGGGAGCGCTGCGCCAGAAAACCTATTGCAATGGCGACCAGCAGCGAAACCGCCACCGGAGCCGCCATCGAGCCGGGGCCTTCCGCGCTGAAAAATACCGGCCCGGTTATGATTATTGTCTCCACCCCGTCCACTACCTGTTTCGCCCTTCCGAACAACGGTTTCGCCATTAGCATCGCAAACAGCGCGACCATTATCAACGGCATTATCAGACCCGCGAAAGGCTTCGCCTTATATGTTCTTCCGAGATTGTAGCCGCCCTTGAGGAACAGCACGCCTACTCCGATCCCGACGGTCAGGCCCGCGATACCCACCAACGCGTTCCAGTCTCCGCCCGCCAGCCTCAGCAACGCCCTCCACGGGCATCCCAGAAACACCAGAGCGCCTATCATGGCGAACATGCCCAGACAGAACCTCACTATCGGGGCAGATCCCGACCTCGCCCTGTATTCTTTAAATAACAGAGCCGCTATTAGAGAACCGATCACAAAACCCATGATTTCCGGCCTCAGATACTGGACCACCGCCGCGCGGTGAAGTCCGAGCGCGCCCGCGATGTCGCGCTCCATGCACGCCACGCACACTCCCATGTTCGGGGGATTCCCCAAATACTGCAGCAGCGCGGCGGCCACTCCGATGAAAAGCCCGACCGCCACTATTCCCCAGCGTGTCGCAAAAAATCCCGCTTTCATCTTTCCGCCTCCTTTCATCCTCTTTTTTTCGCCGCGTTTCAACGCGGCGTTTATCCGCGCACAATACATTATTGCTATAAGCATGATAGATTTATAATATTTTCAAATCGATGTCAACCATTTATTAAAAGCATATAATCTATTGTCTTTACCTATATTAAGCGAGGCGTCGCGCGGCAAGGATGCCGCGCGGCGGAAGAGCGGATGCGTTTGATTTTTTCAGGCTCGTGTATAATCATCTAGAATGAACCCGGCTGTGTCGGCGGCATCTGCGAATCCGGGTGGAATCATGCGCGCCGCGCGCGGGAACGGAAACAGGGCACATGAAACATGTGGTGATGGGAACAGCCGGACATGTCGACCACGGCAAGACGTCTCTGATAAAGGCGCTCACCGGGATCGACTGCGACAGGCTGGCGGAAGAAAAAGAGAGGGAGATAACGATCGACATCGGGTTCGCGCGGATGGACGGCGCGGACGGCTCGGTGATCGGCGTGGTGGATGTGCCCGGACATGAGCGGTTCATCAAGAACATGCTCGCCGGGGTGTCCGGCATTGATTTCGTGCTGATGGTGGTGGCTGCGGACGACGGGGTGATGCCGCAGACGCTCGAACATCTGGACATCTGCAACCTGCTCGGAATCCAGAGGGGCATCATCGCGCTCACTAAGATCGACCTAGTCGAGCCGGACTGGGTGGAGATGATGGCCGAGGAAGTGAGCGAGGCGATGATGGGGACGTTCATGGAGGGAGCGGCGGTGTGTCCGGTGTCTTCTGCGGACGGACGCGGAATCGAGGCGCTGGCCGAGACGATTCGAGGCGTGGCTTCGCAGGTTGTCCCGCGCAACGAGTGGGGTCTAGCCCGGCTGCCGGTGGACAGGGCGTTCACGATGAAGGGCGCGGGCGCGGTGGTAACGGGCACGCTGATCTCCGGAACCATCCGGCTGGATCAGGAACTTGAGTTGCTGCCGCAGGGCCGCCCGGCGCGAATCAGACAAATACAGTCTCACGGAAAAAAGTCGGCAGAGGCGGGAGCCGGGAGGCGGGTCGCCGTCAATATCGTCGGGGTGGATGTCGGCGATATATCGCGCGGAGACGTGCTGGCGCAGCCGGGCGCGGCGACGGCGGCGCTAACCATAGACGCGGCGGTGCGCGCCGTGCCGAGGCTCTCGCGCCCGTTGAAAAACAGGTCTCGCGTCAGAGTTCACATCGGCGCTCAGGAGCTTTTCGGACGCCTGTCTCTTCTCGACTGCGAGAAAGTAGAGTCCGGCGGCGAGGCGCTGGCCAGAATAAGGCTGGACTCCCCGGCGGTGTGCGCTCACAAGGACGCTTTCATCATCAGGTCTTTCTCCGCGCAGGAAACAGCCGGCGGCGGCGTCGTTCTGGATGCCGCGCCCAACCTGAAACGCAGACCCAAAGAAGAGATATGCGCGGACCTGCGCAAAAAAATGAGCGGCAGCTCGGAGGACTCCGTCGAGCAGGCCGTCAGCGACTTCGGCCTAGCCGCCCCTGAAACCAAAGAAATCTCCGTGAAAATCAACATGGACCCGGAAACAGTTTCCGAACTGGCCCGGTCGCTTGTCTCCGCAGGCAGGCTGGTCGAGGCTCCGGAACCGGGCAGACTGATCTCCGCGCCCGCGCTCGAACGCTTCAAGAGCGAAATCATATCTAGGATGAAGGAATATTTTGGGTTGTTTCCGAAAAAACCGTGGGTGTCGCGAAGGGAACTCAAAACGAAATATTTCGGGAAAACCGATAATAAGGTTTACGAGTATGCGCTGGAAGCGTTGGAGAAGGAAGGACGCGCGCGCGCATCGGTCTCCGAGCGGGGAGTAAGGCACGCAGAAGGCAGCGAGGCGGCGCTGGCGGAAGAGGCGCGGCTGCGCGAGGAGATTTCCGCCATTTACACCGAAAAACAGTTCAACGCGCCGGACGCAGACGAGGTCGCCGCCGCGATCAAATCCGCCGCGCTGGACATCGGCGAGGTGTACAACACTCTCGTCGAAGCCGGGACGCTGGTGAAGCTCGGCCCGCGCGCGTTCCTTCACGCGGACGCCGTCGAAAAGGCCCGCGCCGCGATCATCGGACATCTTGAAAAAAATGGAAAGATAACCGTCGCCGAAGCGCGCGACATTCTGGGGACTTCCCGCAAGTTCTCCGTCCCGCTCATGGAATATTTCGACAGGGAAAAGGTGACGTTCAGGCAGGGCGACGAAAGGATAGCGTACCCGTTCAAATAAACCGGGAGTCAAAACCCCGGCATAACCCGGCGCGCGGAACGCGCGCGAAAGGCGGCTCCAATGTTCGGCAGACTAGGACCTCTCGAAATAGCAATTATAGCCATCGTCGCGATATTGATATTCGGCCCGGCGAGGATAGGCTCTCTGGCCCGCTCAGTCGGCGGCTCGTACTTCAAAGTCAGACACGAAATCGACCAAGTCAAGAAATCCGTGACCACGGACGTGGTGGAATCGATAAAAGAAAGCGGCTCCAAGCCTTCCGGCGAAGCCTCTAAGACGGCTGCCGCCGCGCCTCGCGAAACAGACGGCAAGGTTTAAAACCGCAACTTCACGCGCGGGCCGCCGCGCTTTTTTTTGATTGACTTGCGCCCCTTTTCTGAGTACCATTCAAGTATTGGAAATCAGAAATTGCATACTTGTCCGGCAGCCGTAGGAAATTAAATATTAGAATACTAAAAAAATTTTAACGGCGTATGTTAAAATTTTCACATGGGTGAGAAGGTAAAAACGATGGCGAGAAGAAAAAAGTACAAATTCCCAAAAACAACGATAGAGCGGCTGTCTTATTATTTCCGCGCGCTGGAAGACCTCTCAAAGCGCGGAATAGACACTGTGTCGTCTGAGGCCCTCGGCGGCAAGCTCAATATCAAATCGTCCCAGATAAGAAAAGACCTGTCATATTTCGGCGACTTCGGCAAACGCGGCATGGGATACGACGTAAAGTACCTGCTCAAGGAACTGAAGTACATACTCGGACTGGACAGGGAGTGGTCGGTGGTGATAGTGGGAGCCGGGCACATCGGCGCGGCCATGGCGAACTATGACAGCTTCGGCAAGCGCGGTTTCAACATCGCAGCCATATTCGACAACGACGAGAAGAAAATCGGCAAGGAGATAAACGGGACGCCGGTTTTGCCGTACGACAATTTAGACGATTTCGTAAAGCAGAATAAGATAGAGATGGCCATAATCGCCGTCCCCGCCGCCGCCGCGCAGGCTGTGGCGGACAAACTGGTCGAGAGCGGAGTGACGGCGATACTCAATTTCGCGCCGGTCGCCGTGCAGCTTGACGAAAACGTCCGCTGTCTATCCGTCGACCTGACCACCAAGCTCGAAGCCCTCGCCTACTACATGAGCTACTCTCAGGACAAGCTCTGGAAGATATACTCCTGACGCGCGCAAGCGCGCCCTTTTTTTTCGACTCTCCCGGCTTTGCGCGGTGAAAAATGCGGGATAATATTTCCCATGGAGAGATTCCGCGCGGGCGGCATTGAGGTTTGTTTCGGGGCGGGACGCCGCGACTGGCTGAAACTCAGCTACCCAGCGGACTACGGCCTGTTCGCGCGGGTCCAGTGGCGCGGGTTCGAGTTCGACTTCAATCTGAACGGTCAACTTAAATGGGTCGGCGGCAAACCGCCAGCATGGCCGGACGCGCGCGAGAGGCTCAAACGCACCGCCGCAAACGATTTCGTGTACTACGCCGTCTTCGGGTACGAGTCCGCGCGCGCGCTGACGGGAGCCTACTACGTGCCGTACACCGGGCGCGACGACCCCGAAGTCTTCAACGAGCGGCCTTTCGACAGACTGTTCATCGGGGAGGCGCTCGCGGCTTTCGACTCTCTGGCGGACGCCGCGCGGGATATCTCCGCGTCTCCGCCTCCCGGCTCTCATCCGCGCGCCGTCGAATTTCTGTCGCTGGCGGGCCGCAACGGGCGCAATGCCCTCGCCGCGTCCGCCGAACGGCTGCGCGAAATCATCGGTTGCTCCGTGCCCGTTCTGCCCCCGGACGCAATAGAGGTCGATTACGAGGTGGTTCCGGTTGCGGTGGCGGACGGCTGTTCTTATCAGTGCGGTTTCTGCGGCTTCAGAGGGCCGGGGTTCAACGTCCGCTCCCCGGAAAACGTCCTCTCGCAGATAGACGCTCTGGCGGATTTCTACGGGGCCGACCTTGTCAACCACAACGCGCTGCTGGCCGCCGGCAACGATGCTCTCGCGGCGGGCGCTGAGACGATAGAGAGGGCCGCGCTCGCGGCTTATGAACGCTTCGACTTCGCGCGCTCTTATCACGACGGGGCGAGGCTGTTCATGTTCGGTTCCGCCGGGGCGCTGCTCGGCGCGCGCAAGGCCGACCTCAAAACGCTTGACGCTCTCCCTTTCGAGTCCGTCGTCAACGTCGGACTGGAATCGCTGGACGAAGAAACGCTGACGGCCCTCGGAAAGCCGCTCTCAGCTTCGGACGCCCGCGAGGCGCTTGCCCGCGCTTTCTCCATCAACTCTTCAATGAAAAACCTGCGCGTGTCTGTAAACTTCGTCGTCGGCGACGCCCTGCCGGAACGGCACTACGACGAGATAAAGGAAGCGCTCTCCGACCCCGCCCTCAGACGCGCCCGCAACACTGTCTATCTGGCTTCTCTCATAGGAGCTTCCCCGCGCAGGGACACCATACGCCGCCTCATGGAAATCAAACGCGCCTCCCGCGCGGATGTTTTTCTCTATTTGTTTCAAAGACTTTGAAAAAAGCCGATGTCAAAACAGAAGTCTATGCCGCGCCTCCGGCGGCCAAAGAGATGCCTCCGGCGGTTCAAGGAAACTTTGGAAAGTTTCCTTGAAAATCCTTTCCCAATATCTTTTCACTTGATACGCTCCGAAGGCGGAGGCAACGCCCCGACTTTGGCGCTGGCATGAAACGTTTTGAAAGGGATTTTAAGGGAAAACTTTTTCAAAAGTTTTCCCTTAACACTGTCCTGTGTCGTCAGGGATGTATCACAAGGGCGACGCCGCCGTGTCCGAAGAAAGCCCGGGCGAATTCGAGCCTAGGATACACAACGGCTTCGCCTGACTCCGGGGATGCGGCGTCGGGGTCGTTCACAATCATGTCGCCGTTAGTGGCGACGCCGCGCAATACCATCAGATGGCCGGAAGATTCGGCTTGCGGCTTCGCCGTCAGGTCCCCTTTCCGGTATGACACGCTGACAATTGCCGGAGAGCCGTTTCTGACAACGCGTTCGAGGACGGCGAGGCTGTTGAATCTGCGGACACAGCCGTGCAAGCCGAACTCGGAGGCGGCGGCCACAAGAAACGCCCAGTTTCCGAATATGCGCGCGGAGGGGTCTAACGCGCGGCGGCCCACCTCGGCCACTTCAACCGGGACGCCCCAATAGCGCAGAACCATCGTTGTCGAAGTAGGCGCGCAGGCTCCGGCTTTGCGCATCTGCTCGTCCGCGACCGTCTCCGGATCATGCTGGCTCAGCCACGGAACGGCAATATCAAACGCTCCGCCGTCTGAGGCGTCGATTTCCGTTTGCCCTTCGGCGGCAGAGTCCGTCGCGCACAGCGTCAGCCGCCTGAGCGACGGCGTTCTGTCTCCGTAGTAAGACCTGAAATGAACGCGGCAGACCGCCTCGTCGAAATGCCTAGTTGCCTTGAGGATGTCCACATTCAGAGGCCCATACTCCGGATCGTCGCGGAACATTTTGAGTCGCTTTTCCGGCTTCCACATGCCCAGCGTGTACCATACCGACCACTGCCCGCCGGACGCGCGGACTTTGAATTCGAACAGGAAAGATGAGCGTTCGGCAGCGTTCCCGTTCCATGTCATGACAAGCTCGTTTGCGGACCGCGACAGAGCGAAAACCCCTGTTTCGAGGCATCCGCTTTCTGCGAACTGGCCCGCGCTCGATGCCAGAACCAGCCCGGACTCTGTTGCGGACAGGTTTTCCGCCGAGCAACCATCAGGAACGCCGCGCGTCAGGTCAAGCTCGACCAGTTCGTGTTCGCCTGTAAATCTGACATTGCTTTCCGGCATTCTCCCGCGCCGCCTTTCAGTTTCCGCTGAAGCAATTATACTCGCGCTTAAATGTTTTTTTCCATGAATTTGCGTGGAAACCGTTTTTTCAAAAAGGGTTTCCACGGAGCCCGCTTTGCCGCGTTTGGACACATCGGCAAAAAAAATGTAATATCTTTATCGGGCGGCGCGGCGAAGTGTAAGGGCTGAGCCGTCCGGGGCATAATTGATAAAGACCGAGCGGCGCGGCCCGCCTTTTCTTCCGCCGCCCGCCGGGAGGCGCTTAGAGATGAAAACGATAAAACTTCTTTTTGCGGTCTGTGCTATAGCCTTTGCGGCGTTGGCCGCCGGTAACTCCGCGTCGGCGGCGGATGAGAAACGAGTCATATCCGTGTTCGACTTCTTTCTACTCGACAGGATACCGAGGGAGTCTTTGGCCAACACCGTAATCCCCGTCGGAGACAACTATTTCACAGCCGAGCGGTTCGGGCTTCAGAACACAATGTCGCGGATTTTCAACGCGGCGCTCGAAGACGTCCCCGGATACGAAGTTCTTCCCATCTGGGAGCGCTCGTATCCCGACCCCGGACTGGAAGCCGGGTTCAACTATTTCAGCGCGGGCGACGACCCGAGGGTCTTCTTCAACCTCGACGCTTTGGACTCTGCGACCGCCACATCTTCGGCGCATGTCTTGGCGGCGGGCGTCGTGCGCGAGCTAAAAATCAACAAGAACGCAAAACCGCCCCACGATGAAACGGTGAAGATGAAGATTTCAATCGTGCTGTACGACGCCGAAGAAGGGGAATTCCTGTTCTTCAACACATACGAGGGAGACACCGCCGGGACAAAGGAACAGGTGGACGAGGAGTCGCTGCCCGAACGAGACGGCAGGGTCCCAAGGGATATCCGCAGGTTTGCCGACAGCGAGGCGGGCCGCATTTTTATGTCCCTCGTCCCCGGCATGATAAAGGACGTTTCCGCCGCGCTGGAAGCGAAAACCGCCGAGCCTGCCGCCCCTGAAGAATCGAAGTAATCCGCGCCGGCCCCGGCCCGCTTTCCGGCGCTATTTGTCATCGCGCAACGCGTTTTTATCTTTTTTGTTTACAACCCCGCCCAATTTAGAGTTAGAATAGCTCAGACAACTTGATATGGGCTTGCCCGGCAGGCCCATATTTCAACCCCGGAGGACGCCGATGAAAATCGCCAAGGTCGAGTTGTATCACGTCCAGATCCCGCTTGAAAAAACATTCTACCCCACATGGATACCCGGATATCCGCAGACTCACAACTCTTTCACGCTGGTCAGGCTGGAAACAAAGTGCGGCATTGAGGGATGGAGCGCTGGCGCGGCTATGGGCAGGGAGCGGGAAGGCCTAGGCGACCTCATCGGCGGATACCTGATCGGACTCGACCCGGAGGACATCCCTACGGCGAACCAGAGGCTCAAAGAGGCAAGCTACCTCGGCTGGCGCAACTACTGGATCGAGCCGGCGTTCTGGGACATCGTGGGAAAAAGCAAAGGCAAACCCGTGTACGAATTGCTGGGCGGATCGGCAAGACCCGTCGAAACATACATCTCCACCGGAGAGATGCGAGACCCCGCTCAACGCGCTGAACAACTTCTCGAAATGGCCGAGCGCGGCTTCAAAACAGCAAAACTGCGAGTCAAAAACATAGAGCTGAAAGACGACATCCGCCATGTCGAAACAGTCGCCTCGCGGGTGAGCGGCAAGCTTATCATGGGCGTGGACGCCAATCAGGGATGGCTTGTCACCATCATGGCTAGGATGCCCGCATGGACGCATGAGCGCGCCTATGAGTTTGCCGTCGCCTGCGCCCGCAACAACTTCCGCTGGCTCGAAGAGCCTCTGGATTCCCGCGACTATGACGGCCTAGCCGCTCTGCGCGCGAAAAAAACCGGCGTCCGCCTCGCAGGCGCCGAGCTTAACTACGGCTGGGACGAAACTAAGGTGATGATTGAGAAAGGCTGCCTCGACGCCTATCAGCCCGATTCGACATTCTGCGGAATCTCTCAGGCCAAACGCACGCTGGACGCCTGCCGCGAAAAAGGCCTCGACTTCTCCCCGCACACATGGACGAATGGCATCGGCCTCATCATCAATATGCACCTGTGGCTGGCGGACGCGGAACGAAACCTGCCCCTTGAATACCCTCTCGAAGAGCCTTCATGGATCCCCCGCTGGCGGGACGGCATACAAGAGTCCCCCATACTTCCGGATTCCGAAGGCAGGCTCGCGCCTCCCACCGAACCCGGCCTCGGGCTCCGCATCGACCCGGCCAAATTGCGCCGTTACGGACGCCGCTTCTTCAAAATGACGGAACTCGGCCTAAAATTCAAAGTCGTCCGCGAAAAAGGCGTAAGCGAAGCCGTCAAACTTGCCAAACAGAAAAAACAACTCGAACTCGAAAGTTAGCTCCCGCAGCCAGTCGCAACGCTCCGCTTAGAATCATAAACAATATGATTTCGTTGCGATTGTTTATATCATATTTACGAATACATGGAATAAAATTTCTTCGGCGCGGACTTGAAGCTTTTTTGAAAGTTTCCTATGGGTATCTGTTACAAAATTCCCTTTAACAATGACTATGGCCGCGCCTATATCAACACGCTTGTGTTCGCGCTATGGCGTCCATGGCGACGGAGACTATTTTTGCGATGTCGAAAGGTTTCTGGACGTAATCGAGCGCGCCGTTGTTGAGCATTTCCGAGGCGTCCCCTTCGACGCTGTAGCCGGAGCAGATGACAATTTTCGCGCCGGGGTCAATCTCCTTGAGCGCGGCGAAGATTTCCTTGCCGCCCATCTCGGGCAGAAGCATATCGAGAAGAACGATGTCTATGAGGCGGAAATTGTTTCTAAAGAAGTCCACCGCTTCCGCGCCGGAGAGAGCGGTCGCAACGTTGAAACCGGAGAATTCGAGCGCTTCTGATATCATCTGGACATATTCCTTGTCGTCGTCGATGATGAGCGCCGTGCCGCATGCATTCCGTTGAGCAGGCTCGGCCGGCTCCTTTTCCTGAGACTCGTATTTTGTATTGTCTACGGCGGGGAGATAAACGCTGAACTCAGCGCCCTCGCCTTTGCGCGCGCGGACGTCGATGAAGCCTCCGTGCGCGACGACGATGCCATGCGCGACGGAGAGTCCTAGCCCCGACCCTTTTCCTCTTTCTTTTGTTGTGAAGAAAGGCTCGAAAAGCCGGTCGAAAATCGATTCATCGATTCCCTCGCCGGAATCCTTGACGGAGATCACAGAAAACGCTCCTGCCGCCACGCCGCGCGCGGACGCCGTCTCTTCGTCGATAAGCGTTCCCCGCGTTTTCAACGTAAGTTTTCCGCCGTCAGGCATCGCGTCGCAGCCGTTCAGGCAGATGTTTAGAACGGCTTGGACAATCTGGTTGGCGTCAACATTCACAATCTTGGCGGTTTCGTCGGCTTCGACCACGACGGATATTTTTGACGGGGCCACGCTTTCCAGCATGTCCGCCACCTCGTTTACGATTTCCTCCGGGCGCGCCGTTCTGACATTGAGTTTTTCCTTGCGGGCGAACGCGAGCAGCTTCATTGACAGTTCTTTTGCCCTCATACAGGACTTATGGATGCGTTTGAGTTTTTCCCATTCCGGGGAATCCGGCGTCGCTGATTTAAGGAGCATTTCGGCTGTTCCGCTGATAGTGGCGACGATGTTGTTGAAGTCATGGGCGACGCCGCCTGCCAGCCGCCCGATAGCCTCCATCTTCTGCGACTGAAGAAGCTGTTGCTCGATTCGCTGTTTCTCCTCCTCCATTTTCTTCAGGTCGGACACGTCCATCATCGCGCTGAGAGCGCCGATGACGCTTCCCGAGGAGTCCGTGATCGGGCTGGCGTTGCATAGGACGAATATAGTTTCTCCAGTTTTTCTTTTAAGCGCGAGCGGGCGGTTGCGAATCCTTTCGCCCGCGTGGAGCGCGGAGGGTTCTTCAGCGACATCCGTCATACTTATCAGAGACAGCTCTTCAATTGGATAACCGAGCAGGTCCAGTCCCGCTCGGTTCGCGTCAATGAACCTGTTTTCAGCGTCGAACACGAATATGGCGGCGACAGACTCGTCGAATATGCCTTTGTACTTTTCCCTGCTCACCCGCAGCTCCGCCTGAAGCCGTTTCTGGACGGCGATCTGGCGGCGGAGGACGAAGATAGCGGCGGCGGCGAACAGGATGACCGCGCCCGCCGCTATGGCCACGTATATTGCGTACGCAGGCAGGGTTTTCTCCGCGGGTTTCTCCATCCAGCCAGCGAGAGCTCTGTAGTAAGGAGAGTCCGGCTCGCGGAACCACCTGCCGAGCCAGTTGTCAATCGTCTCAAGAATGTCGGCGTTGCGTCCCTGCCCGGTCGCGAAATGCAACGCCACGACATCGAAGATGATGGTCGTCTTCACAAGACCGTATTCGCGGTAAAAATAGTCGCCGAAGAACCTGTTCGTGAGGGCGGCGTCCGCCCGCCCGTCGGCGACCATCCTGAACGCTTCTTCCATCGACCTCGCGGGGACTACTTCTACATGATAGCCGAACCCCCCCACCATCTGCTCAAGCGCCTTCTGCTGTATGGAGCCTTCGAGCAGCGCCACCTTTCTGCCGTTAAGGTCGGACATCATGGCTATCGCCTTCGACGGGCTTGTGTACACCCGCGACCAGCTTTCGGCCACCGGCTTCTTGTGGAAATCGAACCTCTCGTCCCTCTCTATCGAGTACGCGACGTCCGGCATCAGATCGATGCGTCCATCCTCCAACCGCCTGAGGCAGTCCGCCCATTCGCACTGCTCGTACTTGATTGTCCAGCCTTCCCGCTTTCCTATCTCCTCGACAAGCTCAACGAAGAACCCCGCCGGCTTTCCGTCCTCTCCGGTGAATACCTTAGGCTTATTCTCGTATATGCCGACCCGGACTATCTTTTCTGCGAAGGCGCGCGAAGGAGCTGGCGCAACCGTCACGGCACATGCTAACATGGCCAGCGTCGCGCATATCACAAATGCGGCTCTGGAATCTTTTTTCAACTCCCGGCCTCCCCCGGCGCCGAAACAAGTCGCGGCGTCTTAAGGAAAATAATAGCTCCTTATGTTCTACGAAGCTGTCGCTTTCGGGCTAACCCGCATTTTTCACCAATGCAGGCTAATTGCGGCGCACTCTGCAAAAGCGCTTATCAGGAATACATTGGCGTCCGCATAAATAGTAATATAACACGATTGTACTTTTTTTTGAACATTCGACTCTTTATCAACTTTAGTGTTTGCGATATTTATTCGCTGATTTTTATAATCGCCGGCGCGCTTCCGGCGACTAGCGCCCTTTTCTTTTTCCAAATGATTTCTTTGTGCGAGGGCCTGAAATCAGCGTCGAGGAATGTTATCGGGCCGAGGGAAAGGATAGTCGCGCGGGAACCGGGGACTCCGACAGCTTCTAGCCGTACAGCTTCTATGTCTTCCGGGCTGCAACCCTCCGGCATAAGGACGCCGAGCCGCGCCTTGCCGGCCCCTTTGAAGCGCATCTCATCGACGCCTTGAGAAGCGGAGCGCCACTCCCCGCCGCCAGCCGCTTTCAGCGAAATCTCGATGCCGGGGCCTCCCGGAGGCACATCCGCTTCAATGTCAACAAGCGCGTACAGCCTCGGATCGTCTATCTTCATTCGCTCAGGGTCGGGAGTCGATTTCGTCAGTTTGCCCTCTCTTGTCAACTCCTCGAAAGCAACCCGGTTGATCCACGGCTCACGGTCAAGCATCCTTTCTCTAACACCGTCCGCATCGAATTCCACGGGGTAATTCATGAAGACGAATGGCGAATCGCCGTCGTCGCAAACCATATTGTTGAAAGTGCACACGCGCAACACGGGATGCTCCCCGATTTTTCTGCCATTAAAAGGAAGCTCCTCATGGTTGGGACCTTGGAAAGTTTCCGACACGAGCCGCCCGTCGGCGTCGAAAGCGACTCTGTAAACATATTCGATGTCGACCGTGCGGCCGTAACGCGCCATCAACTCGGCGGTCTTTGTTCCGCCGTCCTCGTTGGAGAATAAAACAGTATATTCGAGAGCGATGCCGGAGGCTGTCGCGCTTTCAACGGTCCACATCATGAGCGGCGCGTCGCTGCTCTCGTTGTCCTGTCTGCCGAGCAGGACGGGCGCGCGACTAATGCGCTCGTATCCATCGTCCCTCGGATACAATATGCCCGCCGACACTGATTCCACAACGACCCTCCCCTCTTTTTTCGAAGGGTCCGCGACCGATACTGTGTGCCTGCCCGCGCCGACAGGTCCGAGGAATACCTTATACTCCGCCGCCTCGCCGCCCCTGATAGGGATGAGGGACGCCCTCTTTTTGCCATTCAGCAATACTACTAGAGGCGGCCGCCACCTGCTTTTTGCCCACGTGTAGCCCGGGGCCGCCACTTTTACCGCCGCGTAAGCCTCTCCGGCCTCCACCGCGTCGAAAACTGCTTCAGGAAACATTCCAACTGTCGGATGCTCCTGCGCAGCCACCGCCGACACAAAAAGAACCGCCGCCGCGAAAACGCATATAAACCTTGTTTTCATACGCCCCCCGGTCACATTTTACCTTCGCGCGCTCTCCGACGCAAAGGAATGCCGAAACCGTAGTCGCGCTGAACCCTGCGATAGATTTCATCCCGCCACTTCATTTCATCCCTCTTATTTAGTACAATCCGGTTTAGCAAAAAGATAAGGCGGGACAGCAATAGCGTTGTTATAGATATTCGGGCCTGAGCAAGCTCTGCGGAAATCATCATGGCGCGTGAGACGGAAAAACAAAGCGTTGCCATACTCGGCGGCGGAATCGCCGGGCTGTCCTGCGGCTATTTCCTAAAAAAAAGGAACATCCCGTTCACAATATATGAATCAGGCGGCGCACACGGCGGCAACTGCTCGACTTTCGCCGTCGGAGACTTCCGTTACGATTCGGGCGCGCACAGGCTGCATGACAAAGATCCGGATGCCACAGCGGAAATAAAATCGCTGCTCGGCGAACGGCTGCGCAAAGTTTCCGCTCCCAGCCACATATATCACGAAGGAAGGATGATACTATTTCCGATATCTGCGCCGGACGCGTTTAAGAAACTCGGGGCGGCGTTATCGATGAGGATCGCCGCCGAGGCGCTGTTCGGCCGCGCCCTGAACCGCGGCGACGCCGCGGACTTCGAGAGCCGATCGCTTAAGCAATATGGAAAAACTCTCGCAAACCTCTTCCTTCTCAATTACTCTGAAAAACTCTGGGGCATCCCGTGTTCGCGCCTCAGCGCCGAGGCGTCCGGCGGACGGCTTAAGGGGATGAATTTAATAAACGTAGTTGCGGCGGCTCTGGGACTTCGGGGCGCAACAGAGCACATGGACGGAGATTTCTATTATCCTGACGGCGGGATTTCGGCCATCTCTGAAGCGATGGCAGATTTCATCGGACGCAAGAATATTCACCTGAACTCAACAGTAACCGGCATCCACGCGGAAGCGGGCGAAATCGCGGAAATTGAAGTCAACGGAAAATCTGTGGAGGCCGCCGCAGGGGTGGTCTCGACTGTGCCATGCGACGAGTTTGTCAGGATGATGACTCCCGCGCCGCCGCCCGGAATCCGCGCCGCCGCAGATTCGCTCAAATTCAGAGATATGATTCTAGTCGCGCTGTTTCTGGACGTCGAATCGGTGTCCGGCTCGGCCACTATCTATTTTCCTGATTCGAAATATCCTTTCACGAGAGCCTGTGAGCCGAAAAACAGGTCGGAAGCAATGTCTCCTTCCGGAAAAACTTCTCTCGTATTTGAAATCCCCTGCGCGGAGGGCGACGCAGCATGGAGCAGGAGCGACGATGAAATCGCGGATATAGTCGCCGAGTCGCTGTTGTCCACCAATCTCGCCCGAAAAGACAATATATTGTTTTGCGCCGTCCGCCGGATTAAACGCGCCTATCCGGTCATGGAGATAGGCTTCGAAAAACCTCTCCGCGTTGTGATGGATTATCTAGGAGGGTTCAGAAACCTCAGGCTCGCCGGTAGAAACGCCGAGTTCCATTATTCGTGGATGCACGACATGATTGCGCGCGGAAAATCGATTGCCGGAGAGTTCCGGACAGAGCGCGACGGCGAGGTCGGCGGAGCCTAGACAAATCCGGGTTTTAGAACAACACTTTCTTTTAATCGCGCGGACACCGAGGAAGATTATGAAAAAGAAAAAAGCAGGAAAAGACAAACAGCAGGAAAAAGCGAAGGCTGGCCCCGGCGGAAAAAACGAGCGGGAGAAAACAGTCGCAGGGTCTTCCGCCGAATCCGGCAAACCGACCCGGATATCGACAGACGTTATATGCGCTGTCGCTGCTGCGGCAGTCATAATCGCCCATTTCATCATCGTAGCGACGTGCTTCCGCCCGGCGACGTCCAACATGGACTCTCACGGCTATTACAAGCAAGCGCGCCTGATAGCGGAAAAGGGAAGGACATACGAAATCAAAGAGTCGCGCGCTCAGTATACCGGATACACTTGGAGAAACAGTTCGGAAGAAAGGTACGACAACTTGTGGCCGGTGGGATTTCCGGCGATTCTTGCTACCGTTCGCGCGGCGTTCGGACCGGAAGGGGCATATTGGGCGGATCCTGTGATGGCGGCGCTGGCGCTGGCGGCGTTCTACCTATTGTGCCGCGCGCTAATCGGGCCGGGATGGGCGCTCGCCGCGCTCGCGGTGTTCGTCCTCAACCCGCTCTTTAACCAGCATATTCAATACCGCTATTCGCATATCGCCGCGTTGTTGATGTTGATGGCGTCTATGGCGTTTATAGAAGCCGGATGGAACAAGAAGAGGGCGTTTTTGTGGTTGTTCGCGGCGGGTTTTTTCGCGGGATACCTACCTTCGATAAGACTTCTGGAGTGTTTTCTAGGGCCGCCGCTCTTCCTATATGTGGCGGCGCGAGCGTTGAAAGAAAAACCGTTCTGGAAAAAGCCCGCAGCGTTCGCCGCCGGCGCGGCGGTCCCAATCGCCGCGTTCTGTGTCTGGAATCATTTAACATACGGAGCGTTCTGGCGCACGGGTTACTCCGTCTTCGAATATGGCGAGATGGGAATCTTTTCAATTGAATACCTTGCGCTGTATTCTCTTTCGTACATTCAGAAACTGTTGGGCGAAGGCGGAGGGTTCGCGCTGTCTCTCGGAGCGCTCGGCATAGTCTGGCTGTGTTCGCGAAGGGAAACGTGGCTGACAGGGGCGCTGCTGGCCGCGCTTGCGATCCCTTTCACGCTGGTGCAGATGTCGTTCACCATTCACCCGAATCCGGGAGCCACGCGGTATTTTCTTTCCATGATGCCCCTTTTCACGCTGGCTGCCGTGTGGATGCTGAAAGATTTGTCCGGCGGAAAAGCGGCTATGGGGGCACTGCTCGCGGCAACCCTCATCGCCCTGTCCGCTTTATGGGGCGTCCCGCAGGCGAAGTATTCGCTGAACACGCTTAAAACCCGGCAGAACGCTCTGTCCGGCATCGCGGACATGCTCGAACAGAATGTGCCGCGCGGCTCGGTAGTCGTCGCCGACGAGGTTGTCGCTCAGCATCTCGATGTTCTGGGCTACTGGAAAGTGGCGGAAGCCACTCTTCTGGTGGAAGACAGGGAGCGGCGCTACGGCAACATGCCGCAGAATTATAAAATTGCCGCTTTCGCTTCCGACCTGCGCGAATGGGCCGGAGACGGCGGAAGGATATTCTGGGTCGGTAAAGACGCCGTCGAGCGCAGGATCGGCCCCTTCCTCGGCGGAGGCTCTCGTCTCGAACCGGTCGCGGATATCACATTCGAAAAGAATCCATATCTGATAGATAGCGATTTTGCGCTCAGGACAAGAAACCGCACATCGCCGAATCTGCCGCCTATCCTTAAACGGGGTTGTTTCAACTTTGATTTGGGAGCGCAGGGCAGATTGGACATGGCGTTCGCCTCTCTGCTCGACGGTTCTCCGGTCAACCTCTATGAGATAACCGGTTTGCGTTGACCGCCCGATCGGAAACGAATTCTAACGGCTAACCCGTGTTATAAACATTTTCTTTTTCTCTGATTATTTTAGCTAGAGCGGAAGGGTCGATGCCGCGTCCGGTGACGATGACGGCGACGCGTTTGCCGGCGACGCCGGGGATGCCGCCGAGCAGCGCCGCCACGCCCGCCGCTCCGCCTCCTTCAACCGCGATGCCATGTCTTTTGAGCATCATATAAACCGCGTCCGCCAGCGCGGCTTCTGAGACCGCGGCGGCCTCGTCCACAAGCGAGTCGAAAAGCTCGAACATATCGTCTGCGATTATCTCGCCTGTGAGAGCGTCCGCCAGAGAGTCGCCGATGGGAGACTCCACGCGGCGTCCGGCTTTCTTGGATTCGACAAAAGGAGCAGAGGTTTCAGGTTGAACGCCGATAACGCGTATGTTCGGGTTGAGATCTTTTGCGGCGACGGCGCACCCGCACGCCAGCCCGCCCCCTCCGACGGGAACGACTATGACGTCCACTCCCCCCGTCTGCTCCATCAGTTCCAGCGCAACCGTCCCCTGCCCCGCCATCACCGCTGTGTCATAGAACGGGTGGATGAACACCCGCCCGCTCTCCCTCTCAAACTTATGCGCCCGTCTCTCCGCGTCGTCGTAGTCCGCGCCTTCGAGCCGTATCCCGGCCCCGAACCTGCCCACGCTCTCCGCTTTTATCTTCGGCGTGTTCACAGGCATGAACACCACCGCGTCCACTCCGGAGAGCGACGCGCAGTAAGCCACCGCCTGCCCGTGATTGCCTGCGGACGCGGTGACCACTCCCCGGCGTTTTTCCTCTTCTGTCAACAGAGACATCCGGTTGAACGCGCCTCGGAGCTTGAACGAGCCTACAGGCTCCAGCAGGTTTTCGAGTTTGAGAAAGACTTGCGCGCCCGACGCCTCGCCGAGCGCCGCCGACCGGACTACGGGCGTCTGAGGCGCCACCGCCGACACACATCGCCGCGCTTCGTCGATTTGTTCATATTTAAGGTCGATCATTCGCCCCCGGTCAGACGAACGCGCCGTCTTTGAAGACGACTTTGCCGGCGGCGACGGTGGCAGCGACTTTTCCGCGGACGCGCCAGCCGTTGAAGGGGCAGTTGCGCCCTTTCGAGAAGAACTTGGAGGCGTCCACCGTCCATTCGGCGGCGGGGTCGAAAAGAACGATGTCCGCGGGAGCGCCGGGCGCTAGAGCGCCAGCGTTCAGGCCCAGCACCGCGGCAGGGCCGGATGTTAGCTTGCTTATCAGCAATTCAAGCGGCGCCGCGCCCGTCTCGACGAGCCGCGTGACAAGGACCGCCAGCGTGGTCTCCAACCCGACGAGGCCGAACGGGGCGTCGTCGTACGAGACTTCTTTTTCGTGGACGGCGTGCGGGGCGTGATCGGACGCGATGGCGTCTATTGTTCCGTCGAGCAGCCCGGCTATGAGCGCCTGCCTGTCGTTCTCATCGCGCAGCGGCGGGTTCACCTTAGTAGCGGTGTCGAACCCCATAACAGACTCGTCGGTAAGGACGAGGTGGTGCGGGGTGACGTCGCAGGTGACGCGAAGCCCGCGCGCTTTGGCGCGCCTGACGGCGTCCACCGATTCGGCGGAACTGATGTGCGTCAGGTGCAGCCGCCCGCCTGTGAGCGCCGCCAACTCGATGTCCCTGAGAACCATCACCGTCTCAGCTTCCTTTGGAATGGGCCTCATCCCGATGGTGGTGGAGACCATGCCCTCGTTCATCACGCCGGCGCCCGCGAGGTTTTTGTCCTCCGCGTGCGACATTACGGGAATGCCGAACATCTTTGTGTATTCGAGGGCGCGGCGCATCAGTTGCGCGTTCATCACCGGGTTTCCGTCGTCGGTGACGGCGACAATGCCCTCGTTCATCATGTCGCCTATCTCGGCGAGTTCCGCGCCCTCGCGTTTTTTTGAAATCGCGCCCGCGATAAAAAGCCTGCCGAGGCCCGCCGCGCGCGCCTTGTCATTCACGTATTTCGCGACCGATTTGGTGTCGATGTCCGGCTTTGTGTTCGGCATGCAGACGACGGAAGTGAAACCGCCGGCGGACGCCGCGCGAAGCCCGGTCGCAACGTTTTCCTTGTATTCGTAGCCGGGGTCGCGGAAGTGAACGTGGATGTCCACCAGCCCCGGAGCCGCCTTCAGCCCGGACGCGTCCAGAACCTCCGCGCCCGCCGCAGAGGGTTTTCCGATTTCCCTTATGACCCCGTCCTCGACGAGGATATCGTTGCGCCCGGCATTTTTGCCCGCCGGGTCGATTATCTCCGCTCCCTTAATTAACAGCTTCATGCGCGGCCTCCTTTCCCCCTTCAAGCAGATAGAGCACGGCCATTCTCACCACCAGCCCGTTCCTCACCTGCTCCTCGATGTAAGTGTCGTTCCCGTCGGCGACGTCGTGGGAGATTTCCACCCCCCGGTTGATCGGCCCCGGATGCATCACGATGACGTCTTTCTTGAACTTCGAGAGCAAGTCGCCGTTCACGCCGAACAGTTCCGCGTATTCCTTGAGGGAAGGCAGGAGGCTGTCCTTCTGGCGCTCGGTCTGAACGCGCAGGAGGTAGAGAACGTCGGTGTCCTCGAAAATCGCGTCGGGGCGGTAGTGGACTTGAGCGCCGAGTTTTTCGATGTTGACAGGGAGCATCGTGGGTGGGGCGACGAGCCGGACGTTGGCGCCCATCTTGGTCAGCGCGAAGATGTTCGAGCGGGCCACCCTGCTGTGCGCGATGTCGCCCATTATCGCCACGTTCAGCCCTTCGAGCCTGCCCAGTTTCTGCCTTATCGTAAACAGGTCCAGCAAGGCCTGAGTCGGGTGCTCGCCGAAACCGTCGCCGCCGTTGATCACCCTGAAGTCGCCCTGCTTGGCGATGAACTCCGGAGCGCCTGTGTGCGTGTGCCGCACCACAATATAGTCCGCGCCGAGAGCCTTCATAGTGAGCGCGGTGTCTTTCAGGGACTCGCCTTTGACGGCGCTACTCGTGCTCGCCGCGAAGTTCAGCACGTCCGCGCTCAGCATCTTCGCCGCAAGCTCGAACGACATCCGCGTGCGCGTGCTAGGCTCGAAAAACAGCGTCACCACCACTTTGCCGCGCAGCGCCGGCACTTTCTTTATCGGCCTGTCCAATATCTCAAGAAACACTTTGGACTGGTCGAGTATCTTCGTGATATCTTCCTTGTCCAGAGTGCGAATTCTTATCAGGTTTCTATCCATAAATCCTCCGTGTTCGATTCAGGCGGGATTATTCGTCGTCCGCGGCGCGGTCGAGACTGCGCCCCAGAGTGACCCCCTCGATGCCGTCCACCTCCCGCAGCCTCACGTGAACCCACTCGAGGCGCGACGTCGGGATGTTCTTGCCCACGTAGTCCGCCCTGATTGGCAGCTCCCTGTGACCCCGGTCGATGAGCGCCGCAAGCTGTATCAACTGCGGACGCCCCAAGTCCATTATCGCGTCCATCGCCGCCCGGATGGTGCGGCCTGTGTAGATCACTTCGTCGGTGATCACTATCCGCGAGTTCTCCACGTTGAACGGAACGGTTGTGGCCCGCACCTGAGGATGATGGCGCATGTGAGACAGGTCGTCGCGGTAAAGAGTGACGTCCAGCGCGCCGACGGGCACGTCCGCGCCCTCGATTTCCTTGATAATCGCCGCCAGCCGCTCGGCGATGGGGACCCCGCGCGTCTGCAAGCCCAGAAGCGCCAGCCGCTCGGCCCCTTTGTTCTTTTCCAGAATCTCATGCGCTATCCTTATCAGCGCCCTCTTGATCCCCTCTTCGTCCATTATTTCAACAGTTTTCGACTTCAATCCGCGCCGCCTCCATTCCGCGCGCCGAAACGTCCGCGCGCATAAAAAAAGCTTCCCCTCAGGGAAGCTTTTCAGGCCTATGTCAGGTTGCGTCTCATGATTCCCACCTTGCCGGCATCTCCGTACCGGCTTAAAGCTATCCTGATTATCCACGCCCCCGGAAAAAAATCAAGCCCCCGCGTTGAATTCACTTTTGCTTCATCGCGCAAAAAACGAGCTGTCGGCGATTCACCGCCTTGATGACGGCATAATAATTCTGTTCAGCCAGAATATCCAATATAAGATTTCTCGTCATGCCCATTTTCGTTTTCTTAATTCTCTAAGCTTTGAAATTCCCGCATTATTATGTTAAGCAAACTGCCATTCACTCAGCCTGACTGTTATATGCGCGCTTAATCCTCATTTTCAAGAATCACTATCGCTTCCATTTCAACCAGCAGTTCAGGCCTGCAGAGCGTCGCTTGAATGCATGTGCTGGCCGGAAAAACTTCAAGCCCCTGTTCCTTGAAGAATTCGAACCTGACCTGAGCCAAATCGTGATAGTGTTCTTCCATGTGCTTAAGATAGATAGTCGTGCGCGCCACATTGCGCCATGTGGCTCCCTCGGACTTCAGTAATTCCGTCACATTCTCCAGCATTCGACGCGCTTGGGCCTTCAGATCGCCTTGATGTATGCTCAGGCCCTGATCATCCACGCTCGCGGTTCCTGAAATGAACAGCATTGCGATGCCTTTAATATCCACTCTCGTGCCTCGCGAAAACGGCACCGGCTTGTCGTAGTCATACGCCTCGTTCAACATGTGCGGAATCTTCATCGGCCTCGTCTTCATAAACTGCCCTCCTAAGTTTTTGCTTAATATGAACACAGTATCAGCCATCCTGTTTTACATGTCAACGAGCCGGATCGCTTGTATTGAACCGCGCCGCGCCGAAATCTTTTTCATCGTTTTTTTTCTTGCGCGCGGCGAATCCGGGTTAACAAAAAAAGCGGCTCGGAAATGGAGCCGCTGGAGCTTGAACCGTGTTGCGGACGGTTCAATGAGGTAGGTTGCTGAAACGGGCAAAGTCCGCGGGCTTTGACCGCCCGCGGACGCTGTCCATATTCATCGTTGTCTGCCGCCGCGCGGGGACTGTTCCGCCCGCGCCAGCGCTTGGGTTACTTCTCCACTTTCGCCTGTTCGGTCTGAGCAGGCGCGTCCACCACTGCGGGAGCGGCGGGCTTCACTTCGATGCCCATCGCCTGAACCACGAGTGTGGAAATGTCTTTGAGTTTAAGTTTCTCTTCCATTTCAATGAGCTTTACGCCGTCTTCGATCATCTGCATGCAGTACGGGCAGGCGACCGCGATGGTGTCCGCTCCGGTGTTGGCAAGCTCTTTGGCGCGGCGGACGTTGAGCCGTTCGTCGCCGGGCACGTCGAGGTCCATGTCCATGAAGTAGTTGCCGCCGCCCGCTCCGCAGCAGAAGCTGTCTGCGCATTTGTTCTTCGGCTCTATGGCGGTCACGCCTTTGATGGACTTTACGACGCTGCGCGGCTGTTTGGTCTGTCCGGCGTACCTGCTCAGGTAGCAGGGATCGTGATAAACCACTTTGCCCGCCACTTCTTTATTGAGCTTTATCTTGCCCTGCTCTATCAGCTCGGTGAGGAACTGTCCGTGATGGACGACTTCGTACTTGCCGCCGAACTGGCTGAACTCGTTTTTGAGAGAGTTGAGGCAGTGGGGGCAGATGACCACTATGCGGTTGAACTTGATGGAGTTGAGTATCTCGACCTGATTCTTGGCGAGGCTCTGGAAGACGTTTTCGTCGCCGAGGCAGCGCGCGGGGTCGCCGCAGCATGTCTCGTTGTCGCCGAGCATCGCGAACTTAACACCGGCGGCGCGCATGATGGCCATCATGTTTTCGGCGATGTGCTGTTTGGCTTGGTCGTAGTTGGCGACGCAGCCGAGCCAGAAGAGCACGTCGGTTTCTCCGCCGGCGTCGATGATGTCGGGCATCTCGCCTTTGATCCAGTTGAGGCGGCCCTGTTGCGGGCCGAACGGGTTGCCGCGCTGTTCGAGCGCCTTGAGGGCGTTCTTCGCGTCCGCAGGCAGCCTGCCGTTCATCATAACTTCCGATCGGCGCACTTCGACGAGCTGGTCGATGTGCTCGATCATCGCCGGGCACACTTCCATGCAGGCTCGGCAGGTGCGGCACAGCCACAGCCCGTGCTCGTCCAGCACGTCCCCCACAAAGGGTTCGAGTTCGATCGGCTGCTGTTCTGCGGCTCCCTCTTCGCCTTCAGCCTTGGCTCCGTCGCCGCCGGCTTTGGCTTTTTCCTGCGCTTCATACATCTTATAGAGCGATTTCTTCAGGGACTGTACTACTTTGCGAGGCACTAACGGATATCCGCACTGGCTGACCGGGCATGCCTCTTCGCAGCGTCCGCATTCGAGGCAGGCGTCCAAGTCGAGGGCGTTTTTCCATGTGAGGTCTTTCGCCGTTGTGTGTCCGAAGTTGAACTCCTCGACATCGTCGCGGGAGAAAAGCTCTTCGAGGTCTTCCCTCTGCAGGGAGCCTTTCGGCTTGTCGTTGGCGAACATGTAGTTGGCCGGGATGAGCATGATATGGAAGAATTTGGTGTAAGGCAGAGAAGCTATGAGGGCGAAGGTGGCCAGCGCGTGTGTCCACCACACGAGCGGGTAAACCACCGGCACGGAAGCTTCGGAGAAAACGCCCATCGCCTTGGAGACGGCAAACCCGAACGGGCTGTACGCCGACCACGGATCGCCCGCGAATTGAATTCTCAGCCCTTCGAGAACGAACCCGCCGAGAGCGATGAACAGCAACAGGCCGAGCATGTACGCGTTCTGCCAGTCGGTTTGCAGCGTCTTCGGTTTGAGAACATATCTGCGAATGATAGCTATCGCAAGGCCGACCACGAGGAAGAAACCCGCTATGTCCGCCAGAAAAGAGACCGCCAGATAGAGGTTGCCCTTAAAGAATGTCAGCCCCAAAAGCGGTTTCGTAACGTCAATTTCGACGGTCAGTATAGCAGTCGTGATAGCCAGCATGATGAACGACCAGAAGATCATCGAGTGAAAAACGCCCGGCATGAGTTTTCTGCGGACGCGTCTTTGCATGACCGTTTCGACCGCCATTTTTACCACGCGTCCCACAACGTCGCCGAAGCGCTCGTTGGCGGGCTTCAGGGCTTTCCACTGCATGATTTTCTTGTACACGCCGTAACCGAAAACAGCGAACGAAGTGATCATGAAGATGTACATCACCCAGTGGTGATGCACGTGCCAGTAATATTCTCTATGCGCCATATCCATTTTTGATGTCCCTCCCCGGATGAGTTTTTTTATGGACAGGCCGCCCTTGCGGGCGGCCCATGTTCTGTGTTGTCCGTCCCTTTACTTTTTCACGCCGACCGGCTTCTCCACATCTATCGCCTTCCGGGTCGCCGCGTACGTCTGCGAACCCGACTTGCCGTACCAGAACCTCGTGAACTGACTGGTCACATCGAAGCAGGTTGTCGCCGCTTCAAGCTTCAGCCCCTTGCTGTCCAGAGCTTTCATGAACGGGGACACCACTGCCCGCGTCCTGCCGAGGCTCCACACACACTCCACCAGAGCCACTTCAGCTTCGTTGGCCTCTTCGAGCATCTTTTTGATCCCCGGGCGGTCCATCACCTTTTCGCATTCGTCAACGTCCTCGTACATCGCCACTATCTCGATTCCGTTGGCCTCCGCGTATGCCTCGATCCTTTTCTTCTGTTCCCCTCTGTCCACCACGTTGCCTTCGTTGTCAACGTACATTCCGCTCGCGTATCCGATCGCTTTCATTGTCTTTGCCTCCTCTCTATTTTCACTGTTGTTTTTATTTATCTTTTCCATCTTTTTCACCCCTTTCGGCTTCCTTCAGCCTGCGCCTATTAATATATCAAGCCTAGCGCCAAGCCCATGCCCAACCCGGCAACGCCATAAATAATCCTTCTCATAAAGGCATATTTATTTTATATTGTTTTTTAACCTGAATTTGCGCGTCAGATTTTCACATCAGGCGCATGTAAAACATATTCACCCCCCGGCCCCTCTTGAGAAAAAAATCACAATCTGCTATGAAATTTGGTGAATGTGTTTTTTATTCACCCACCATGCGTTTTTCAGAATCCATAGCTTCTTCATCTGCCGCATAAAAAATTTTCTTTTATTTGCTAGGTGTTTTTTCAATTTTCTCCCTTCCATCGCGCGGTGAATAAAAAACATATTCACCAGCGTTTGAAACCCTCTAATTTTTCCCCGTTTTTGCTGTTTTCTCAAAGAATAGCGCCCGAAATCCGGGCGGCCACCGGCACAGGTGTCTATTGTCGCCAGAAATTTTATATATATAATAGACTTACTTTAAAAAGCTGACCGGAGGAGACGAACGATGTCTGCGGCGTTAAAGAAAAAAGCGATTGCGATAGCGGAGTATCTACAGGCCAACTACGACGACGCGACCACCTCGCTCGACTACTCCAAACCGCACGAACTTCTCGTGGCGACCATTCTTTCGGCTCAATGCACGGACGAACGCGTGAACATCGTCACCAAAGACCTGTTCAAGAAATACAGGACGGTGAAAGCGTTCGCGGACGCCGACCTCGGCGAGCTTGAGAAAGACATTCATTCCACTGGCTTCTTCAAGAACAAAGCGAAGAACATCAAAGGCTGCTGCGCGGCGATAATCGAGAAACACGGAGGCAAAGTTCCGGGGACGATGGAAGAGTTGGTGGAACTGCCCGGCGTCGGGCGCAAAACCGCCAACGTCGTGCTCGGCAACGCATTCGGAACTCCCGGCGTGATAGTGGACACCCATGTGTCCCGCATCGCCCAGCGCTCCGGCCTATCGAAAAACTCCGACCCCGTTAAGATTGAATTCGACATCATGGAGCTTATCCCTCAGAAGATGTGGACGGATTTCTCCAACCAGCTTGTGTGGCACGGCAGGAGGATTTGCGACGCCAGAAAACCCAAGTGCGGCGAATGCGGCATGATAAAACACTGCGACTTCGGCAAGAAAAACGCCGCTCGTAATTAGCCTGATAGCATCCTCGTTTAATTCTCATATAAAGAAAAACACAGCGAGCGAAATTGCGGCGCTTTGAAATGCGGTTTGTCAAATTTCGCCGGGAGCGCCGCAATGATCTTGTCTTTGTTCGATGGCGCAAGAAGATTGAGGGTGAAAAACTCTTCTTTAGGTTTTTTCGGGATTATTAAAAATAATCAGCGCTTTCTTATCCTTATGTTTCTTGAATATCTCCGGGAATGAGCCGATAATATTCACTGTCAAACAGACGGACCGGAGGAACGGCAGGATGAGCGAAGATTACAAAGAGATGGGCGAAAAGCTGCTGAAGGAATGGAAAGGCGACAACTATACATTCGGCGAAGGCGCGCTTGGAGCGGCGGGCGGTTACGCGGCCAGATACGGGAAGAAAGCGCTCGTGGTGGCGGCGGAGTTCGGAGAGCCGGGCGGCGAATGGCTGATGCCGTTCATGCGCGAAGTGGCAGACGGGCTTGACTCGGCGGGCGTTTCGTTCTCAGTCGAAAAAGGCGCGCGCCCGAACGCGCCCCGCGAAGACGTTTATAGAATCGCCATGTCCGTCGCAAAATCCAAACCCGACTGCATAGTGGCCGTCGGCGGCGGCAGCACCATCGACGCCTGCAAGGCCGCTTCCGCTCTGGCCGTTTTCGACGGCAACGATCTGGAACCGTATTTCGGCGTCGACACGGTGTCCGCCATTGCCGCGGAAGAAGACCGCAAGCCGCTTCCGGTTGTGGCCGCGCAGACCGCCGCAAGTTCCGGAGCGCACCTTACGAAATACTCGAACATCACCGACCCGGCCACAGGCGCGAAAAAGCTCATCGTGGACGACATCCTTGTGCCGCCCGCCGCGGTTTTCGACTACAGGACGACCGCAGGAGCGCCGCTCGCGCTCACCCTCGACGGCGCGTTGGACGGAATCGCCCACTGCTGGGAAGTCTTCATGGGCGCCACCGGCAAATCATACTTCGACGAAATAAGAGTCATCACCGAGACGGCGACCCGCCTGATTGTGGACGCGCTCCCGGCCGTGCTCGCCAATCCGAGGGAGATGGAGCCGCGCGCGGCTCTCGGCATCGGAACCGACCTCGGCGGATACGCTATTATGATTTCCAAGCAGAACCCGGCCACTGGCGCGGTGGAAAAAGGCGGCACCAACGGCGGCCACCTCGGCTCGTTCCAGCTTATCGATTTCCTCTCTCACGGCAGAGCTTGCGCCGTGCTCAACCCCTATTACACCGTTCTTTTCGCGGACGCCATCGAGGCTCAGAACCGGGTTATGGGCCGCATCTTCCAAGCCTCCGGATACGTGCCCGGAGACATTGATTTCGACTCGCTCGGCGGGCGCGACCTTGCAGAAACCGTCGCTCTGGCCATGATCGATTTCTCCGAAAGCATCGGCTTCCCAGCCACACTCAAAGAAGCCGGCGTCCCGGAATCGCAGTTGGACATCATGATAAAAGCGTCCAAAAACCCGCAGTTGAAAATGAAGCTCCAGAACATGCCAGCCCCGCTCAACGTAGAGCGCGGCGAAGTCGAATCGAAGATGGGCCCCACCCTGAGGGCGGCTTTCACCGGAGACCTCACGCTGATACCGTGACGCCTCCGGGAGCGGCTTTTTTTATCGCTTAAACGCAACGGGCGGGAGCCGGCCTCCCGCCCGTTCTTCGTTCTCTGCGTTTTTTCAGGTTGTCGCGGTCAGCCCGCGTCTTTCATGCGCGTTAGTTTTTCGCGGAGCTGGGACTCCTCGTGGTTGAGGCTGAGGTGCCCGGTGAGGGTGTCGCCACCGCAGTGGGCGCTCATCCAGTTGAGGATTATTTCGATGTCTCTGGCAGTAACGCGGGGGCGTCCGCCATGCGCGATATCGTTAATCTTTTCAAGGGCTCGGGCCTCGTCTGGGAATAGGACATCGCCGTCGCCCCAATGTCCGCCTCTGAGCGTCTGCTCCGACCACATAAGCATTATCCGCGCTTCGTTCGTTGTGAAAACAATTTCTTCGGGAGAGTCATTCCTGCTCATCGTCATCCCCGCCGCGCCGCTATGCGCCCCCGCGCCGCGTAAAAACCGCTTTGCCGTCTTCATGATTATACAGCAAAATAACGGACAACCGAAAACTGCCGCATTTATTGTTTACCAATCCGCGATGAACGACATAAGCGAAAAGAAGTTTCAGTTAATAAACAATACCCGAATATTAACGATACTAACGTTCACCGCCTGACGTTTTTCGACATCGCCTGATAGCCCAAGTGGGCGATGAGGTTGTCGAGCAGAACGAGGGCGGTATAGTTTTCCGCGATGGGCCATATTCTGCCGACGATGGTGGGGTCGCGGCGCGTGATGGCGGCAAGCTCGGTCGTTTCAAGCGTGTATTTGTCGATAGTGGTCTGGCGTTTGTCGATTGTGGGAGTGGGTTTGACGGCGAGGCGCGCGACGATAGGTTGTCCTGTGGCCAGCCCGCCTGTGATGCCGCCCGCGTTGTTGCTCTCGAAAACCACCTTGCCGTTTTCCGAGCGCATCTGGTCGTTGCTCTCGAACCCCGTCATATTTTTGACGGCGAACCCGGCTCCGATTTCAACGCCTTTGACGGCTCCGATGCCTAGCATTCGGCCAAGTTCGGCGTCCAGTTTTTTGAACACCGGCTCGCCGAGTCCAGCGGGAACTCCGAGCGCGACCACTTCCACCACTCCGCCGGAGGAATCTCCCGTCGCGGTTATCCTGTTTGCGGCGGCGAGCATCTCTTCTGCGGCTTCGAAATCCGGGCAGTTGAGAACGTGGTGCACGCCGTATTTTTCGAGTATTTCTTGAGCGTCGTACGCCGGGGCCTTCGCGCGTATGTCGTCTATCTCATTTTCAATCTGGGCAAACACGCTCATTTTTTCAAGGAAGCGCATCTCCATCGTGACGCGTTTTTTGACATATATTTCCTGATAGAAGGGGTCGTAGTCGCGGCGCATCCTTTTGTACTCGTCGGAGAGCGCGAGGGCTTTTTCGTGGGGGACATCCGGGCTTTTAACGCCCGCAAGCTCTTTGATGGCGGAGAACACAAATATGCCGTTGTCGCGAAGTATCTTTTTGGCAATATATCCGGCGGCCACTATGGTGGAGGTGTACCTGCCGCTGAATATTCCCGCGCCGACGGCGTCGTCGTCCGGGCCGTATTTGACGAAGGACGCGTAGGACGCGTGGCCGGGACGCGGCGTGCGGTTGGTGTCCTGATACTGTTTGACGTGGATGAAATGACGGTCGAGGTTGGGTATGAGTATGGATATTGGAGTGCCGTTGGTGAGATTGCGGTTGGCCGCGCCCTCGATGGTTTCGTCCGGGTTGACGCCGGTGAAGATGACGGGCAGGTCCGGTTCTTTGCGGGGAGATGAAAGCTCGTCCGCGCCGGGTTTTCTCAAGAGGAGGTCGGCGTAGATTTCCTGTTCGGAGAGCGACATGCCCGGAGGCGCGCCCTGAATTGTCGCGGTCAGGCCCTCCTGATACGAGCCTCCCGACACCGTTACCTGAAATAGGTTTCCTAAATGACAACCGAACATGATCGTTCTCCCGAAAAGATATTGAGGCCGGAAAGGAATTCGGAGGGCGCGCTTCGCGCGGCTGTGAAATGCCCGCGAAAATGGCGCCGGATTCGGCGTCGCCCGGCCTTGCGTCCCGAATTTCCGCCGCCGCCCGAATTGCTTCGCGCCGCGCGCGTCGATAACTTCAGATTATAGCATGTTTCATCCTATCGACAAATACGCGCGTTAAGAGTAAATTGACATAAAAGTCTGCCGCTCGCAAGTCGGAATCCGCCGCTAGATGCCAGCTTCAGCGGTTTGACGCGGGGGGAGCCTCTACGGCGGGCGAAAACGCGGGGGGTGTTCTCATGAGACGCGAAAACTCGGACATCTTCGAGACGAAGAGCGGAGGCGGCGGCCTAGCGCTGTTCGGCTCAGCGTTCCTCGCCGCAGGCATTTTTATAATGTCCACCGCCTTCGGAGCCGACAATGAAGCGCCGTGGTATTTCGTGCTTCCTTTCGGTTTGATTTTCGCGACAGTCGGGGCGGGGCTGGTATTCGGACGTTCCGGCGTGAGGATAGACAGGCTCCGCCGCTCCATCGTCAAGTGGCAGGGGCTGATTGTCCCCATGAGAAGCCAGAAACTTTCTCTGGACGCGTTCCGGAAAGTGACGCTGACTCATGAATCGAGAGGAGACAGCGATTCGAGGACTGTGGTATATCCGGTAAGGCTGAAGGGGGAGGGAAAAACAGCGGATGTGGAAATCGCCTCGCCGCAGTCATACGAGCGCGCGAGGGCGAAAGCGGAGGAACTGGCGAAGTTCACCCGCTTCCCGCTGGAAGACTCCACGAGCGGGACAGTAGTGACCCGCGCGTCGGACGCTCTGGCCCTTTCGATAAGGGAAACCGCTGCGCAAGAAGGCGAAGACATACAGGTTCCGCCCGCGCCGCAGGAGATGAAGAGTTCGGCGTCCTTCGGGCCGGGCGGTTCCGTCTCTGTGGAGATACCCGCCCGAAGAGCGGGCCGCGCGTCTCTTCTCATAGCGCTCCCTCCGCTGGCTTTCAGCGCGTTTGTTTTTTTTAGCTTCTTTTTGTCTTTCCTTAGAGACACGTCGGACGGAATGCCTGCCGCGGCGCGTATTGGGATAGCGGCGTTCATAATCGTCATATTCGTGGCCCTCCCGCCGCTGGCAGCTTTGGCGGCTATCCTCTCTGGAGCGAAAAAAAACGTTCGCGTAACGGCGTCCGTGACGGGTCTTGTCGTAGAGACATCCGGGCTGTTCTCGAAGTCTAAAACAGAGCTTAAAGCGGAAGATATCGAGGAGTTCGAGCTTGCGGGAGCGGCGAGGGAAGGAAGTCCAAGTTCAATGGAAGAGGCGATCAATCTTGCCGCTTCGGAAAGCTCATACGCGGCAAGATTCGGGCGAGGCATCCGTCCCGGCGCGCGTCGCATCAGAAACTCGCGTGCGGAAAAAATTCTTTTTGCGATCCTGAAAACTTTCGCGCCTTTCGAATCATATATAGTTGCGAGGACGGACGCTCGCGCCGTTTCGTTCGGACGCGGCCTTGAAAGGGACGAGGTCCGCTATGTTCACGCGATACTGAAAAAAGCGCTCGTCGGCTGAACGCGGGCGGAACCAGCGCGGCGGCGATAAATCTTTTTCAATTCTTCCCGGCGCGGTTATAATGTTCGGCGTGCGACATCTTTGGAGGTGGGCGGATATGAAAAGAGCGAGATACGCGGCGTTTGCGGCGCTGGCGGCGGCGTTGCTGCTGTTTCCGGGGCGCGCGTTGTGCCAGAAGGGCGACCTGACGGCGCAGCAGATTCTAGACAAGCTTCTCAAGACTTACGACACGGTAGACAGCCACAGCTACACTTGGCTTGCCGAGGGCATGGACACCTTCACGAAGGACAGGCAGAAGGAGATGACCGGCAACTACGAGAGCATGGCGAAGAAGGCCGGAGTCACAAACGAGGTCGAGGAGAAAGCCAAACTCGTCCGCGGAAAATACGAGATAAAATTCAAGAAGCCTTACCTTCAGCAGATGAAAGTCATCAAATCGGACTTCACGCCGAGCATAGTGTGGGGAACGCTTATAACATATAGGTCGGACAAGGTGAAAGAGGACTGGTGGGCGAAGCCGAAGATATCTCCAGTTGCGATAAAGAGAAGCGTAAAAGACGACGACGCGGGCGGAGCGCTGACGGCCAACTGGACGGTGGCCCTGCTCTATATGCAATACTACAAGGGCAACGCGGAACTGTCCCGGCAGCCGGACGCCGAAGTCATGGGCCGGCCCTGCTACGTCATACGCTACACCTTCGACTGGGAGAAACGTCCTAAGTTCAACCGCGTGAAGCCGCCTTTCGCCAAATACTCCGCGCCCGGCCCCATCGAGGAGATAATCTGGAAAGACATGCTCGGCATCGAAAAACAGCGCAACTCTCACAACGACTATTTCATCGACAAGGAAAAATTCTGGCTGCTGAAAATCGAAGAGTTCGTCGGCGGAAAGTTCCACTGGCGGAACACGTTCGCGGACCTCGAAGTGAACAAGCTCACAGAGAAAGATTTTTAATCCGGGTTTGCCGCAGATATTCGGAAGCGGACACTTGATGCTGCGGGCGGCTAACCGCCGTTCGCCTAAAAAACGCGGAGGCGCGAATGCTGAAAACAAAAGTCACTGAAATGCTGGGCATCGAACACCCGATAATCGGCGGGACGATGATGTGGATATCCAAGGCGGAGTTCACCGCGGCCATAAGCGACGCTGGCGGCCTCGGCATTCTCGCTTCCGCAATTTACCACTCGAAGGGCGAGTTCAGGGACGCGCTCCAAAAGATTAAGTCGCTCACGCCAAAGCCGTTCGCGGTCAACCTGAACATGTTCCCGGCGATGAGGCCGATAAACAACGAGGACTACATCGAAGTCCTGCTGGACGAAGGCGTGAAGATAGTTGAGACGTCCGGGCACAAGGCCCCGACGGAACTGTATCCGCCGCTTAAAGAGGCGGGCTGCGTGTTGATCCACAAGTGCGTCGGCGCGAAATACGCGCGCAAGGCGGTGTCGATCGGGGCGGACATAGTGACGGTGGTCGGGTTCGAGAACGGCGGAGCGGTGGGAAATCTGGGGCTTGGGACGTTCGCGCTGGTTCCGGCGGTAGTGGACGCTGTGAGCGTGCCGGTGATAGGCGGCGGCGGGGTGGCGGACGGACGCGGGCTGGCTGCCATGCTCGCTCTCGGCGCGCAAGCGGCTATCGTCGGCACTCGGCTGCTACTGACCGAGGAATGCCCGATTCACCCCAATATCAAAGCCGCGCTCGCCTCCGCGTCCGAGACGGACACCGAGGTCGTCATGAAATGCGTCAACTCAGCTCACCGCGTATGGCGCAACGAGCCGGCCGCCAAACTCGTCGAGATGGACAACCGCAACGCTTCGCTAGTCGAACTGATATCCGTAGCCGGAGGAGACAAAGCGCGCGTCATGTTCGAGCAGGGCAAACTCGACGCGGGCGTGATAGCCACCGGCCAAGCCATCGGCATCTGCAGGGAAATCCTCCCTGTAAAAACGGTGTTCGAGTCGATGGTCGCAGAAGCCGCCCGCATCCTCCGCCGCGACTGAGCGCGGGCGCGGTCAAGATAATTCCAGAAGTTTGGCAAAAAGGGTTTGAGGGAAATCCTCTTCTTGCGTTTTTTGCGTTAATTCCGTTTTATAGATTCTTCGGCGTCCATGTTTTTCCGTTTGCAAACACTGTGGCCGTCCTGAACGCGCCGGTTTCGAGGTTCATGTCGATTACCGTTCCGCCTTTGGGAACCAGAATGTCTTCAGCGCCTTCATAGCCCGTGGAGCGCGCGTACTGAAGCCGCACGCCTTCCATTTCTCCA
>ERZ795059.569-NODE-569-length-47058-cov-5.964789_pt1 | contig 47058 bp, 34 predicted proteins | sample MGYA00375143_ERZ795059 | MGnify/ENA primary metagenome ERZ795059 (study PRJEB30188, sample SAMN05720168) | activated sludge metagenome | isolation source: Anaerobic digester | place: USA | collected 2015-01-07 ... | reverse complement strand
CACTTGCTGGCCATTCCGCTTATCGCCGGCATCGCCTTATGGTTGCTCGCCTTCAGCGCCGCCGATCGCGCGCCAAAACGAAGGTCGCACTTTTTCGAATTTATCATCGCGGCAACGCTCACTTTTCTGTTGCAATATCCACTTGTGTTCGGTTCCGCGGCATTCGACGCTTTCCGCTGGCATTGGCGCATCTTGCCGCTGAGCGATTTGTATCTCGCAAATTTTCATATCGATACATATGCAAATTTTAAAAACGTTCTCGGCCTTTCAGCCGCTTTGTGGATACTGCCTTTCCTTGGTTGGTTGACGGCGCATTGGCGTTTCATTGCGTATTTTCGAACCGTTCCCCCGATGCAAATACTTTTTCTTGTGCTCACCGACGTCAGTTTGTTGGTGCTTCTTCTGCACAAACCAAATTTCGAACAACACTTCCTCCACCCGGCAATCTTCGGATCAATCCTCGGCATGACTTGGTTGTCTTCCCAATTGACCAAGGGACGAGAGTATTTCATCCGGCCGGTTCTTGCCGTTTTGTTGCCCATCATCATAGTGAGTAATATCTATTTCTATAAAAACACTTTTCCGGCCACCTTAAGGCTCAACGAGTTTCGGATCAGTAGCACAACTGCACTGGACGGTCTGGAAGTCCTTGCCTATTTCAAATCCAATCAGATATTGAAAGAACCTTTCATTCGGCGCGACAACAAACAAATCCGAGCACAATTGCATTACCTTGTTGACCATACCGCGCCACAGGATCTTGTTTTCACCGGTTGGCTCAATCCGCCGGCCCGCCGCTTGCCGGTGCAGGATCACCATGGCAACATCACCTGTGCATTCTACGCGTCGACGAAACTGCCGCACGATAAAAAGTTGCTTGCCTATGTGCGTCATTTCGACCCAACCTACCGCCCCGAAGATCCGGATCAAGCCGCTCATTTCATTCGTCTGTTTTCGACGCGTACACCGACCTTGATCCTTCTCGAGGGCGCAATAGCGGACTTGTATTGCCAGGCGGGTTCCTTCAGGCAATGGCTGAATGAACATTATGAATTAAGGATGGAGCCGACTAGCGGTTCGCTCTTCGCCCATCGGCGAGAGGCGATTGCTTCATCAAACTGAGCAACAATTCCCGTAATAAAATGGACAATCCCTGCCACGCCACTTTTAATTCCCTGCCTGGATGCGCCAGCATGCGTTGTAACCTTTGCATGAGGAAGCGTGGGCGAAAATAAAAACTGAACACTGCATTTTCTAAAATGCGCAGCGCCTCGTCTTCGGAATATTCGGCCGGGAAAAGCAGTTTCTCTCCGGTCGTAAAATAATCCTGCCAGCGTCCATGCTGCAGCTTATTCGTCGCGTGCAATTCATCGTACAACCGGCTGCCGGGCAACGGTTTGAACAGGTTGAAGGTAACCAGATCCGGCGATATCCGCTTGGCGTAACGCACGACTTCGCGCATATCATCAGCCGTTTCCCAGGGGAAGCCGATGATAAAATTCGCTTTGCACTCGATACCCACTTGTTTGGTCAGCAGCACCGTTTCCGCCGCTTTTACCGGATCCAGCTTTTTATCGATGCGCGCGAGCGTGGCCGGCAGCGCCGATTCGATGCCGTAGGTGATGTGATGGCAACCGGCCCGCCGCATCAGGCGCAGAGTCGGTTCGTCAATCGTATCCACGCGCGAATAACAATTCCAGGTGATCGCCCGCCCGTTGGCGAGGATGGCCTCGCACAATGATTGCATGCGTTTGATGTTGATGGTCGGCGCTTCGTCCTCCAGGCGAAAATCATGAATGCCGTGCCGGTCGATGCAATGATTGACCTCGGCGATAAAACATTCGACTCGTCGATAACGAATGCGATCGTTAAACACCGACTTGGAACAGAAAGCGCAATGATAAGGACAGCCGCGCGAATACAGAATGCCGGAGGACGGCAGTTGCCAATAGTTGCCCGGATCGGGCACGTAGCGCGCCAGCTGAATCAGGTCGCGGGCGGGAAACGGAAAGGAATCCAGATCCTCGATCAACGGGCGCGGCTCATTGCGGCATACCGAGTCTTCCCGGCGATACGCCAAACCGCGAATCGAAGAAAGATCGCCCTTGTCTTGCAACACTTCCACAAGCTCGACGAGAGTCTGCTCGCCCTCGCCGGCCACGATGTAATCGAACGCGGAAAACTCATATAGGGTTTGTTCCGGGAGCGCCGAAGCATGAAAGCCGCCGAGCGCGATCGCCGCCGACGGAAGATCGCGTTTGACCATCGCGGCATACATCGCCGCCAATTCCACATTCGGCGTATAGGAACTGAAACCAACCAATTGCGGCCGATGATTATGCAACGTCCGTCGAAGGGTTTCTTCCGGATTCCGCTCCAGATCAAGATCGCAGATCGCCGGACAATGTCCTCGCTCGCGGAGGTACGCAGCAAGATAGCACAACGACAGCGGCACTTCCTTGCCGGTCAGGTTGAAGAAAGTGCCCGTGACGTTCGGAGTTTGGATCAGCAATACATCGGCCACGGTCACATCGCTCCCACATCGATTGTCGATTATCTTACACGAAATTCGCAGTCACCGTCAGTATGCGCTTCCAGCCGTTTTTCTCCGACGGCATGGATGTGATATTAATAAAGGCCCTTTTTGAGGCGCCGTGGCGAAATGCACTGTAAAACCACCGATACGAAAATTCTACTGATTCAGGCCGCAACCTTGGGTTTGGACAGCGCCAAAAGCCGGCCGGCGTTGCCGTTGTCGTTGCTTTGCGCCGTGAATCTGGTGGCCGAAGAATTTCCGGTGGAGATTTTCGATCAGCGCCAGGAACCGTTGACCGATGCACGAATCGACCGTTGGCGTCACGAATCGTTTTTGTGTATCGGCGTCACCGGACTGACCGGTCCGGAGATCGGCCACGCCAATAAAATCGTCAGCCGGCTGCGGCAGATCACCACCGCACCGATTGTCTGGGGCGGCAAACATGCCAGCATGTTTTCTCAATTCCTGATTGAAGCCGGTCGCGCCGACATCGTCGTGATCGGTGAAGGCGAACATACTTTTCTTCAACTGGCTCGCGCGCTTCGCGACCACTTTTCACTCCATGAAATTCCCGGCCTGGCTTTTCGCGATCAAGCAAGCGGTGAATATGTGCAGACAGGGCCCGCGGCGCCGGTCGACCTGGAGCTGCTTCCCGCGCTACCGTACCAACTACTAACCCACGACTATCTTTTCGATAAATGGGGTTTGAAAACCTCGACTATCGAAACATCGCGAGGTTGTCCGTATCAGTGCTATTACTGTTACCATAGTCATGCAAGCCAACAAGGATGGCACGCCGGCGGCGCCGAATGGACGTTGACGCGCATCCGTCAATTGCAGCAAACCTTTCCCGCCATGGGATATCTCGCGGTGCAGGATGACAATTTTTTCATTGACCGGTCACGCAACGTCGAACTTGCCGAAATAATGATCGCCGCCGATCTGGCGATTCCCTTCACCGCCGCTGGGTCGATTCGCGATTTTCAACGCTTTTCCGACGATGATCTCGTTTTGCTCGCCCGCAGCGGTCTGGCGCAGGTCGAAATTGGCATGGAAACCCTCTCACCGCGTTTGCAGCGGGAGATCAACAAAGTTCAAACTCCGGACGAGATCCTGGATGTCTGTCGCCGGCTTCACCGGCACAATGTTCGTCTATGGGGAAATATTCTTGTCGGTTTTGCGGAGGAAACGCCGGCTGATCTGGATCACACGCTGCGCTTCGTACGCGGCTTACTCCGTGAAATTCCTCGCACTGTCTTTTCGCCGTTTTATGTCTACACGCCGTACCCCGGCACGCGACTGCATGAACGCATGAAAGAAAAAGGCTACCGGTTGCCATCGACAAAGGAACTGGAAGAGGTCAGTTGGAGTCGCCCGATCAGCCCCTGGCTTAGCAAACGACAGCGCATTTTTTATGGACGCCTGTACTTCTATACGCTGTTCATCGACGACAAGATTCTCGATTTTCGCAACAAACCTTGGACAAAATTCCTACTGCGCCTATTTCAGCCCCTTGCCCGCTGGCGCGTCTTTCACCGGCGGATGGAATTGCCGCTGGAAAAATGGCTTTTCGACGTTTTCGTGCGCATTTCCTATTGAATCCACGCCGGTTTGACTTCGATCGACAATCATTTCTTTAATGACACGATGAAATCGATCGCTACCCATACACGGTGTCCGCAGTGCGGTGTTATTCTTCCCGCCGCTTTATTCGAGCGCGATGGACGCGTCTTTCTGTGCGCCGCCTGTCCTCACCACGGTCCCTGGGAAAAGCTGATGGCCAAGGACGCTTCGCTGTTTTGGCAACTACGGCGTCATCATGCCGACCAGCCCGGCGTTCCCGTGGATGGTTTCCATCGCGATTGGCCTCCTTATGCGCCCTTGGTCACCACGTGCGCGATCGATGTCACCAAGCGATGCAATCTTCATTGTCCCGATTGCTTTTCCGACGCCGGCTCGCCGCTTGACGAACCGACCTTTGACGAAATTATGGGCATGCTGCCGCCGCAAACCGGTCACGGATTTCGTCCGAATATTTCCTTGGTCGGCGGTGAATCGTTGCTGCGCGACGACATCGATCAAATCATCGCCGGCATTGCCGGACGCGGCTTTACGCCGCGGTTGAATTCCAACGGCAAAGGGCTGCTCGACCGTGCGCAGATCGCGCGTCTGCGTCAGGCGGGCTTGCAATGGGTGATTCTGCAATTTGATGGTTTTTCGCCGGCAACCTCGCTCCGCTTTCGTGGCGCGGATCTGATCGAGCATAAATTGCAGGTCATTCAGCTGCTCGCCGAATACGACATCAACGTCCATTTTGCCGTGATGGTCATGGCCGGCGTCAACGATCACGAGTTGACCGACATTCTGCGTTTCGCCTTGAAAACGCCCAATGTGCGCCGCGTCTCGTTTTATCCGCGCACCCAGGTCGGCCGCAATCCGCTTGAAAACGCCGCAAGCACCGATCTTTCCGACGTCGTTCGCGCGCTCGAACAAAGCTCGGGCGGATCGATCACCCGCCGCGATTTTCTGCACTTCAAGCGGTTGTTCGCCTCGCTCTTCCGCCTGACGCGCAATCCGGTGTTTCGCAACCGCGCCTGCATCGTTCCATTTATCGTCCGACTCGACGGCGAAACCGTTCAGCCGATCAACCGCCTGTTGCCGCCCCGGTTTTCTACGGCGCAATGGCGCGGATTTTTCGAGCTTGTCGGGCAGGGGCCACGGCTGTGGCGCTTCGATCGCGGCGAATACAACAGCGGCATCCTGCCGGTCAATATCGAAAAATTTTACGACAACGCCGCCTTCGATCTGGATGCGTCCGCCAATTGCCATCATGTTTACCTGACACGCAACGGCTACATTCCTTTTTGCCTCTACAATTCATTTTTCCGATATCAACCGCCGTCTCCATGTTGAGCACCGCCGAAGAACTGCTTGAGATCGGCCGATCATTCATGCCAGTATGAGGTCAGAAATGATCTATTCAGGATAAAGGACGCCCGATGCGCGTTTTACTCGTTCGCCCACCGCTGTTTCAGGTGAATTTTTCCCTGGGCCTTTTTCCTTTAGGCTTGTATTCGCAGTTCATGACCCGCTACCCGCCCCTGGGCATGATGTACCTGGCCTCGTTGTTGCGTCGGGACGGACACGAGGTCGCGTTCATCGACGCGGAGGGCGAGAATCTCGAAAGCGAATCGGTGATCGCCCGGATGCGTCCCTTCGCGCCGGAATTGCTGGTCGGCAACATCAATGTCTACAATTCCCATCGTAACATAATGGATATGATAACCATGAAATCCGCGTTCGATGTTCCGTTGATCGTGCGCGGTCATTTTCCCAGCGCCTATGCCGACGAGACGATGTCCCACCCGGAAATCGACTATGCGCTCACCGGCAAAGGCTTTACCTCGCTGGCGCCGTTGGTGCGCCGGATCGCCGGCGGTCGGCAACCGACTGATATCGGCGGCATGCTTTTCCGTCGAAACGGACAAGTGATCGACACCGGCCCCGAGACGCCGCCGGCCGACATGGATGACCTGCCGTTTCCCGCGCGCGATTTGGTCGATCATCGTTTATACACGACCAACCTCACTTATCGTCGGCCGTTCACAACGATGTTTGCCAGCCTCGGTTGTCCCTTCAATTGCGCTTACTGCCAGGATCGCGTGGTGCCCTACTCCGCCCGTAGCGCGAATAATGTTTTAGCGGAAATCGAAGAGTGTGTGCGGCTTTACGGCATTCGTGAAATCACGTTTCTGGATCCGACGTTTACCATCAAGCGCCAATGGGTATTGGACATTTGCCAAGGGATTCTCGATCGCGGACTCGATATCGCCTACACCATCCGCACTCGTCCTGATCTGTTGGATGAGGAAATGACCGCGGCGCTGGCCGCCTCCGGATGCGTGCGCATCAGCATCGGCATCGAAACCGGCGATCCGCAATTGATGGCCAAGATTCATCGCAACATCACCGGCGAACAAATTCGCGCCGCCATCGAGCTCGTTCGTCGTCATGGCATCATGGCTTTCGGCTACTTTATGGTCGGCATTCCCGGTGAGACGCATGAAAGTTTGAAAAACACGTTGGCGTTCGTTCGCGAGCTGCCGCTGGATTACGCGCAGTTTTTATTGACCATTCCCACCTTGCATTCGCAAATCTGGGAGTACAACACCAAAGTACTCGGCAAAGATATTTGGCGGGAAATCCATTCCGGGCGATACCCACGCCCCGAGGCGTTTCGTTGTCTGGAGACCGAACTGACTCTGCCGGAAATCAATCGCTGGACGCGTCGCCTGTACCGCGCGTTTTTCCTCAACCCGGTGCGCTGGCGAAGGTTGCTGCGCATGAAATTCTTCCCCGGTTATGTTCGCCGCCATATTGAAATTGCCGGTACGATGGCCGGACAATTATTACTGCGCAAGATTCGTCGACGGTATCCCGCCTTTCTGCTGTTGCGTTACCCCTTCGCACGCAATGGCGGTCCGGGAAGCTCACGCTGATGAAACACCGAGTGGCGATCGTTCCTTGTTCTTCGTACTCTCCCGACGAGGTCGCCCAGGCTTTGCAGCAAGGGTTGGAGCTGCTCGGCGGAGTGGAGCAGTTTTTGGGCGACGGGAAAAGACTGCTCGTCAAACCGAATTTATTCGCCGCGGTCAAACCGGAACGAGGGTTAAGTACGCACCCGGCGATGATCGGCGCCACGATATCCCTGCTCAACAAGGGCGGCGCACAGGTTCTCGTCGGCGACAATCCCGTGTTCGGATTTTCCCGTCTCACGTATTGGCGCACCGGTATGCTTTCGGCTTTACCGGCGAAAAACGCCTGTGCCGTTTCGTTGAAAGATACCGTCCCGCGTGGACATTCATCCGGACGCGTCATCGACCGCTTTCTTGTCCCGCGGTTGTTGGACGACATCTCGGCAGTCATTTCCTTGCCCAAGCTCAAGGCGCATAATTTAATGGGTATGTCGGGCGCGGTGAAAAACAATTACGGGTTGGTGCACGGCGACGGAATTCGCAAACGGTTGCATTTGCGCTTTCCGGTTCCTGACGATTTCGCGCGCATGCTGCTGGATCTCGATGAGTTCATCGCTCCGACTTTGTACATCGTGGATGCAATTATGGCGTCCGATGGCCATGGACCGCGCTTCGGCAAACCGCGGCACGTCGGGGCGATCGTGCTGGGATCGTCAGCGGTGGCCGTCGATTTCGTGCTGGCCGATCTGATCGCCATGCCGCCGGAAAAAGTCGTCACCTTGCGCGTTGCCATGCAGGAAGCGGCGTGGCGTCTGCCGGCGGAAGCGATCGAGACGGTCGGCGCGACGGTGGCGGAACTGCGCTGCGTCGATTTCAATCATCCACCGGGCGGAGGCGGCATCGTTTCGGTATTGCCCGCGCCACTGCAACGATGGTTGTTTCGTCGTTCGCAAAAATTGATCGAGCGGCATCATGGATAAACTGCCTCGCTATTCTCCGGTGACAATCAAACGCTTACTGCGCTCGTTCAATCTAATCCGCCGTTATGGCACAGCCCGTAAAATCGACAACCTGGTGCGCGCGGAGCTTTCCTACCGCCGACGAGAAGTTGAAGTGCGCCACTTGCCCTATCTGTTTCGCGTCGACCCGACCACGCGCTGCACATTAGCCTGCCCTTATTGCTGGCGCATGCAAAAGCCGCCGCTGCCGACCGCAGATTTGTCGCTGGCAAACTTTGCAGCGAGCTTCGCGCCCTTCGCCGACATGTGTTTGCTGGTCGGGTTCCAGATGTTCGGTGAGCCGACACTCAACCCGGCATTGCCGTCGATGATCGAACATGCCCATCGCGCCGGCGCCGCCACGTATGTCTCGACCAACCTGCAGATGCCGCAACATGAGACGATCGATCGGCTGCTCGCTTGCGGTTTGGACCTGCTGACCGTCGCGGTGGACGGCGCCGACGAAGCTACTTACCGGCGGATGAAGCCGGGCGGTGATTTCGCTTTGCTGAAAGATAATCTGGACTATTTGTTCAACCGCAGGCGACAAACAAAGGCCGATACGCACATCGGCATTCAGGTATTGGTGACCGCGTTCAACGAGCCGGAACTGCCGGCCATCGGCGCGCTGGCCCGCCAATTGGGCGCCGATTATTTCGACATGAAACCCACGGCCCTTCTGTCGGATTCCGCCTGGCTGCCGCGCGACAAGCGCTATCGTTTCGACACGTATCGTAAAAGCAACGTCGCCTGCGCATTTCCCTGGACCAACCTCACGCTATTGGCCGACGGCAACTTTTTCCCTTGCTGCGCCCACCCGGGGCAGTTCCAATTAGGCGATCTCGGCGACCATAGCGCCGCAGATATTTTCAACAGCCCGCCGTTGCAGGACATCCGCCGCCAAATCAAAACAGGCCGCTTGACCGGTCTGTGCGCCGGTTGTGAATTGAACAATGCTCCCCGGTTTTAAGCATGTTATAATCTCGCGAATTCTTTGATAGGCGAAGAAACATTGAGAATTTTTCTGATCCAGGCCTCGCAATATTCGCCGCAAACCGAACGCAGCATGCCGCTGGGGTTGCTGTATCTAGCTTCCTTTCTACGCGAAAAACGGAAATGTGCGGTCGGCTTGCACGACATGCAGTTACTGGAAAAATCGCCTCAACCGGCTGTTGCCGCAGCTCTCGATTTCATGCCCGAGTTAATTGCCATCAGCGGCATGACCGCCGATGCGCGCGTGATCGACGAACTCGCCACCGCGTTGAAGTGTGCTTTACCCGACGTCCCGCTCGTCGTCGGCGGCGCGCACGCCACCAACTACACGGAACAAGTCATCGCGAATCCGGCGGTGGATTCAGTCATCGTCAACGAAGGTGAATTGGCTTTGGCTGCTTACATCGATCATCTTGTTGCCGGACAAGCGTCAGCCCAGGTTCCCAACCTGGTTTTCCGCGAAGAAGGAAAAATCGTCCGCTCACCGGCGGCAGAGTATATTGACGACTTGGATGCACTTCCCTTTCCGGCATTCGATTTGTTGGATCTCGAAGCCTACTATCGCCTTCCACGTTGCGGCGTGATCTATCGTCATCGCCGTTATGCCGCCATCATCTCCAGTCGCGGGTGTCCCTACCGCTGCGCCTATTGCCATCAAATTCACGGGAAGAAGTGGCGGGCGCGAAGCGCGGCCAACGTCCTGGACGAAATGGAATCACTCCGTGCCCGTTACGAAGTTCGTGACTTCGTTTTTATGGATGACCTGTTCAATTTGAGCGTCGAGCGGGTGGAAGCCATTGCGCAGGGCATCCTCGATCGTCGACTGTCGATCGGACTGCATTTCCCGATCGGGCTACGCGGCGACATCATGACCGAGAACAGCGTGCGCTTGTTGAAAGATGCGGGCATGTATCGATGCATGTACGCGGTGGAAACCGCCTCGGAGCGGTTACAGAACGAGATTGGCAAAAACAACAACCTCACCAAACTCAAACACATCATCGATTTCACACGCCGGCAGGGGATTTTGGTGCACGGTTCGTTCATGCTCGGGTTTCCCACCGAAACGGAAAAGGAGGCGCGCGCCACCATCGACTTTGCGTTGCATTCGCGCCTGCACACCGCCGCGTTTTATCGCGTCGTTCCCTTTCAGGGTACGCGCTTGCATCAGATGGCCATCGCAGCAGGGTCTGTCATGCCCAATGACTTGTCGCGCTATGAATTTCACATCGCCAACAACATTAACATTTCCGCGATGTCCGATCGGATGCTCAGCCATCTCAAACGCCTCGCGTATCGCCGCTTTTATTTGTCGCCGTGGCGAATCTTCGCTATCTTACGGGACATGCCGAACCGCTGGCGATTGTTGCCCAATTTGTTGCTAATATGGGTGCGCAAATCGTTTATTTGGTGAACACGGAAACGGATGCCCGATGGCCAAGGTTTTTCTGATCCAAGCCGCCGTTCATGACCAGCACATCGAACGTGCGCAACCGCTCGGCCTGATGTACATTGCCGCGTATCTGCAACGTCATCGCGGCGACGAAGTGCGCCTGCACGACATGCGGTTGGATTGGCGTAACTATCAATCACCGTTGGAGACTTTGCGCACTTTCCAGCCCGATGTCGTCGGCATCAGCGCTCACGGGCTTGACGCGCCGGCAATGCATCGCCTGGCGGAACTGATTAAGAAAGAGACGCCGACAATCCCGGTGGTTTGCGGCGGTGTGCACGGCACGGCTTATTGGCGTGAAATACTGGCTGACCAACACCTGGATGCCGTTGTCATCGGTGAAGGCGAGCGCACGTTCGCCGAGTTGCTTGACGCCTTCGATAAACGTTGTTCGCCGGCCGAAGTCGACGGCATCGCCTATCGCACCGGCCAGGAAGTGCAACACCGCGCTCCACGCACTTATCAGGAACCTTTAGACGACTTCGGCTTCCCCGCCTGGTCGTTGTTGGACATCGACGCCTACGGTCGCTTCCCACGCATCGGTTTGATCTACCGCGACAAGCGGTATATGTCCATCGAAACGGCGCGTGGCTGTCCGTTTCACTGCGCCTGGTGCCATAACACAATGGGCCGACAATTTCGCCCGCGCAGCGCCGAGCATGTCGTCGAAATGATCACCACCCTGGTCAATCATTATCGGATTCGCGATATTCTGGTCATCGACGATCTATTCAATTTCGATCGGGGGCGGGTCAAGGAAATCTTCACCAGCCTGCTCCGTAAACAGTTGCCGGTTTCTTTCGCCTTACCCAACGGGGTGCGCGCCGATCTGCTGGATGAGGAAACGATCGCGCTCATGCGTCGCGCCGGCGTGTACCGCATGATGATCGCCGTCGAAACCGCGTCGCCGCGCCTGCAAAAGGACATGGGGAAAAACCTCGACCTGGAGCACGCCCGAACCATGATCGATTATGCATCGCGACTGGGCATCAGCGTGCATGGAAATTTCATTATCGGCCTGCCCACCGAAAGCGAGGCGGAGATGCGCCAAACGATCCGTTTCGCCGTCCGGTCGCGCTTGGATACCTTCGGCCTCTACCGGGCCATTCCGTTTAAGGATACCCACCTGTTCGAAATGGCGCGCCAGGCGGGCTTTCAACAGGCCACAGGCGAAATGGTCTATTCTTTTTGGGATCAGACACAGAACATCAGTCCGATTCCGTTGCCGACAATCAACCGCGCCCGGCGCTGGGCTTATCCCCAATTTTATTTGCGACCGAAACGCTTGTGGCGGCTGGTTCGTCATCTGCCGAATAAAGCGCGGTTGCTGCCGTTTCTGTTTTGGTTTTTTCTTAAAAAATCATATTCTGGCCGCGATCGCTGATTGATGGCAAAGCAAGGGCGCTCGAACATGAATACAAACCGGGAACCAGTTACACCGACACTGCGGCTGATCGGCGCACTGGTTACCGGCCTGCTCACGGTTGGTTTTGTTGTTACCTCCGCACTTCTGTTGCGCGCCAAATGGAACAATTTCGATCCGTTCCTTCTGGATTTTGCCAAGACAGCCCGATTGTACGAAGCGCTGCTGCAACGGGTTCCTTATGAATATCCGCCGGCGTTTTATGCCATCTTCTATTCGGCACATCTGTTTATTGTACCATTTTATGCGCTTACCCGAACGATTCACGTTATTTTCGCCACACATTTGCTGGGATTCACGCTGGCGATTCCCATGCTTTACCTGGTAGCCCGCCGCCACTTACCAGGCGTTGCCCTGCCCTTGGCAATGGTTGTCGGCTACGTGCTCAATCCCACGCTGGACATCATGACGATCGCGTTGTTCCGCATTGAATCGTTGTGGGTGCTTTGTTTTTTCGCCGCCGTTTATTGCTTTGACAGCGGCCGTCAGCGCCTTGGTTTGTTGATCGCCGTCATCGGCTGCCTGCTGCGCATCGACGGCATTCCAATCTACCTTCTCTGGGGTGTCTTGCTTTGGTCGCACGATCAGAAAGCGCTCGGCAAGGTCTTGATGAAAAACAGCATGATTGTCATGGCCTTATTGCTCACCGGCCTTTTTCTATTTCGCCTGGTCAGCGACATCACGCCCAATGCCGAAGTGGCACACATGTCCGAATTCGCACGTCAAACCGGCGGCACATTTTCACAATACCTGCACCAAACCATCTCCGTTTTCTTACAACCACGCTCGTATGCCAACCTGACGTTGATTTTTCAATTTCTCCTGCTGCCGTTGTTGGCGCCGCTGACCTTGGTTCCACTGACGGTCAATCTTTTGTACATCGTGGTCAGTTCGCAAAGTTTTACCGCCATGCCGCTGGTTCAGACGGTGTTGTCGCCGGGCAATTTCCTCGTTCCCTTCATTCATCCGAACAACACGTTTTTGCTGGCTGTGTTTTTCGTCGCATCGATCTACGGACTCAAGCGACTGACGACATGGATAAAAGACGCTCGTTTACGACAAGGACTGGCCGTCTTGTTGATCGGCGGCTTCTTGACCATTCATTGGTTCTTTGCGACGCCGGAATTGGGGCCGGTGCCGCTGACGCCGACGTTCAATCGCAATTATTATCGAATGACGCCGCACGCGCGTTTGGCCCACCGCATGCTTGCCGAATTGCCGTCCGATGAAGAGGGCCTGTTGCAGTCATCATTCGCCGAACGAAATTGCACGTTGCCGCGCGCGCGGGAAATTTATCCGACAACGCTTCCGGGCGCCGCAACCCAATACATTCTGATGGACCTTTTCGCTTACAGCACGACCATGAGCAAGCCGCAATTGCTGACCTATGCCCGGACCATGCTGAGCAACGGAGAATTCCGCGTCGAGTCTTTCACGGACGGCATTTTGTATTTTCGCCGGGGCACGCCGGGATTGGAAAACGCCGTGGTGCTGGACGCCATTGCCGCCCAGGAAAACCTTTGGGCGAACAACTTCGCCAATCCTTATCGCTTTGGCGAAATACCGCGTGAAGAAGCGCTGGCGCGCACTTTCTCACCGACCATGCTTCCGGAGAATCCTTGATGCAATATCATCCTCGCCATGCGGTGCGGTTATGAATTATCGCCGGCTCTACAATCGCATGATGCAAAACTACGGGCGATTGCTAAGCAAGACGAGCGCGAGCGGCTGGGCGCCGTTGCCGCCCTTGGTCACTTGCATTGTTACCTACGAGTGCAATCTCTCCTGTCCGTTCTGTTTCCTCGAACACGATTGGAACAAACAACCTGTCGCCACCCTCGACGTCAAACAGTGGCGAGCGATAATCAGTCAGATCCCTTCCCGGTCGACAATCAATCTCACCGGCGGCGAAGTATTTTGTTATCCGCATTTTTTCGATCTCCTGCGGGAAGCGACTGCCGGCCATCGAGTGACCCTGGTCACCAATGGAACAACGCTTGAGGAAACCTCCGTCCGCGAATTGATCGCTTGCGGCGCGCAGCACACCGGGGGAAAAGGATTGCTGCAGATCGGCGTTTCCGTCAACGAACCTTTGCGCAATGCGGCCGATGTGCAACGAGTTGTCGCACACAAAATGGAACTGTTGGCGCTGTTGGCACGAGAGCGTAATCGCCAGGAAAAGAGAGGGGTCCGTTTCGATCTGAAAGTGCTGATTCGTGAGGATACGGCCGCCCACCTGCCCATGATCATTGAAGCGTTGCATGATTCCTTTCCCGACACACTCACCTTTCAAATGATGTTTTTATTCAACCTCGCCTGCTTTATGAACATCGATCCGACAGATACGGTGCGCATCGATGAGCTGCGCGGTTACCGCTGGCAAATGCCGCGAAAATTGGCCTTTGCCAACCAAAAGGAATTGACCGCCTCGTTGCATGCGATAAAAGCACTGCCGAAGGCAAGGCAAAAACGCATCTGTTTTTTACCTGATCTGCCGACGGACGCCTATTTGCGCCACTATGCCGATGTCGGCCGCGCCGAGGATTACCACTGCTACAATCCCTGGACAAATCTTCTGATCGACCCGCACGGCGTTGCCTTTCAATGCCTCAATCCGCAAGGAGTCGATCTGCAAAAGGTTCCGTTGCCGGACGCTTGGAACAACCCTGGTTTTCGTGAGTTTCGTCGCCAAATGGCGGGCAGTCGCCCTTTTCCCATGTGCGCCGGATGTTGTTTTCTGTCTCGATGAATTGCGCGCTATTACTCTAGACAGTTGTCGGCAGATCGGGTCTAATGGCGCTATCATCTTGAAAAGATAAGTCATTCTAATCGGAAGCGTATTTGATGATCCAGAGCCCATGGCAAGAAATGCTGTTTAAACCCGGAAAGAGGCTGATTGTCCTTTTCGGCCTTGGCGTGGGACTGACGCCGCTGGCGCCGGCAATTCTAATTCTCTATTTAACACGCCCTTGGTTGGGCGTACTGAGTGCGATTATATTTTTATCCTTTTTGCTGGCGGGTGTCGGCTTGCGCAAACAATCGACGCCCGGGCTCACCGTTGCCTCGATCCCATACTGGTTGTTGGTATTCATTGCGCAAATTATTTTAGCCCCTGTCGCCTGGATGATGAATCCCGCCTTTTGCGCGGTGGCAATCGTTGTAGGTCTGGCCGCTTTGGCGTCTCGTTTTTATTTGCCGCTTGCTTCCATAGCGCCGATCGTCGGTTATGTTTTAATGACTGCGTTGACAACGGTGGATATGATTCCGGCTTCCGCGACGATCGTCTTAACCATTGCGACTTTGGGCTTCGTTGGTACGGGAGTTTTGATCTGGTTGGCGCGCCGGGGGGCGTTCGTGCGCTTGTCCGGATTGTTGATCGCCTTGTTCGTTTTCAACATGATGACGTTTCCCCGGGGATTCATGAATTATAAAGTTACCTTTCCCGGCGACTTGAAAAAGGTGCTTGCGCAACCGGGTATCGAGGCCGTTTACACCTATGCTGATCCGAAAATCGCCGCCGTTGTACCACCGCAGATCATGTTCATGGCCCGGGTTCCCCACACCGACAACTACATCCTCGGACCGCATGACCCATTCAAGAAACTGTATTTGCTGCGCCCCGGCGATCCGCCACAATTGCAGAGCTTGGACTTCGGTGGTCGCGGCGGCGATAACTGCGTGTTCGCCCCGGACGATTCCTCAATCTTTTACCTACTTGGTCGCGACAGCCTGCACCGCGTCAGCACCAATCCTCTGCGCATCACCGACACGTTGGATCTTGGATATTCGATTATGCCGCTCAGCATATTGAAGTTGAATCGCGAAACGGATCAATTCTTAATCGGTCGAGTCGGCACGCAATACATTCAGAACATCGACCGTCAAACACTGACCGTTCGCGCCTCCTATTCCAATCCAGATTGGATGTTTCTCACCGATGCCTGGATCGATCCTGTCGGACATCAGGTATTGCTGATCGGTTGTGATCTGACCGGCTTGGTGATTGTTTCGTTGGACATGACTACGCTCACTGAAAAGCGTAAAAGTCATTGGCCAGCTAGCTGGATCAGTCAGATGATAATTGATCCGGTTGGGCGACGCGCCTATGTGGGTTCCTACCTCGGCGGCTTCGTGCACATCCTTGACCTGGATTCGCTGGAACACCACGGGAAGTTTTATCTGGAACCCGGGATCCGCAGCCTGAATTTCGATGCGCAACGTCGCTGGCTGCTGGCGGCAGGCCACTACAGTGGATATGAGTTCGTCTATGATATCGATCGGCAAGAAATCGTTGATAAACTCTTTCTGGGTAAACGGGTACGGTGGGTTTGCGTGGATGCAATATCCGGGAAATGGCAGGCAACCAGTTCAATCGGTGGTTTTGAAATCGATCCGAAAATCGCTTTCCCTTAAAAAACTGCTATCGCCGGCCAATAACCACAGATAAAAAACATTACACATCCGCTCGATAGTATTCATCCATCTTTTTCGTTGCGCGACGCCAATTAATCGGGGCCACCCAGGGAGCCAGAGTCAATGCCCGCACCAGAACGACCCAAGCCACATAAAACAACGAATGTTTGCTTGGAAAATCACGAAAAATACGCCATAGCCTCCAAGGAGAAAGCACATAAAAACGCCACCAGGCGCTACGGACAAGTGAACGCAATTTGGTGGGGGGGATTTCGGAAATCTCCAGATTGGCCGCTTGCGGATCGAAATAATTGGTTGGCTTAGGAAGTTCTCCCTTTTTGCGATAATGTTCTTTAACAAGTTCCGCCAATTTTGTACCGGGAAAACAATTGATAAAGAAAAACGAAGCCGAATGGGCTTTGGTGCGACAGGTGAATTTGATTGTCTCTTTTGCTTCCTCTTCCGTTTCGGTCGGAAAACCGAACATAACAAAGGCATTGGTTAATATTCGTTTCCGAGCCATCATCTCGATGCTCTGACGCACACGTTCAAGGTCGACGTTCTTACTTATCACTCGTTGGATACGGGGCGAGCCGGATTCTATTGCCACCGACACCCGGTACGTTCCGGCACGGTACATCAAATCCACAAACTCTTGATCGATAATATCGCCGCGTAGACCACCGTTGAAACACAAGGCCATATTCAAGCGACGATCGATGATTTCCTGCAAGATCGCCGAGGCTCGCTCACGGTTCGCGTTGAAAATGTCGTCCAGAACATGGATTTCGCGTATATCGTAGCGTTGTTTGAGCATTTCCATTTCGTCGACGACATTATAGGAGCTGCGGCCACGAAACACTTTACCGAAAACATTATGACAATAGATGCATTGGTATGGGCATCCGCGCGAAGTAAAGATCGGCCAGTAATGCCATTTCTTATAGACGAGTCCCATGCGCGTCACCCGAAAATATGTTTGTATGTCCATCAAATCCCACGCGGGGTAAGGCAAAGCATCCAGATCTTCAATCGGAATGGCCGGCGGATTGATCGTTACCGTACCGTCGGCATTTCTGAACACAATACCCCGCACATCATGTGCATCTCTCCCGGCATCCAACCGAGAAATGATTTCCATAAATACGCTCTCGCCTTCCCCGATAACGGCATAATCGCTCAGCCCGTCCAGAGTCGCCAATGCCGGATCTGCTGTGGCCAACGGACCACCCACCACAAGGTTTATATCCGGCAAGATGGTACGTGCCGTTTGCGCCACTTGGCGTGCCATCTCATATTCATGAAATACAGCGGAAATCCCTAACATATCGGGGCGCCATGAATGAAGAGTTTGTCGTGTTGTTCTTTCACCTTGCTGGGCCAGGCGATTATCCAAAATGCGCACTTCATGACCTTCGCGTTGCGCCATCGCCGCCAAATACCCCAATCCCAGCGGTGGAGCAATTTCCACGCTGTAACGATAGTGAGGCTTTATCAGCAAAATGCGCACGTTCGGTTCTCCATCCCCGCGGGCAATTGTTTATCCTTCGATGCCTTCGTCACTTCGTAAGTATATCTCGTCTTTCCTTGATTAACCATTGGCCGATGGGTTTTGTTTCCTAGGGCCGCGCAACAAATAAGTAAGCAACGATAAGCCGCCCTTGATGCCTCGCCGCATTCCGCCGGCTAACCCTTTGCCGGATAACATGTAACGCGGCGAAAAGTAAAAACGCAAATAGGCCAACCGCACAAGGCGCGAAATCGTTACTTGATCCACCGTGCTCTGCGGCGTGGGCGGAACGAAATCGGCTGTCGGTTTACGTGTGTAGTCGGCATAGGGATCGTATGCGGATCCGCGCTTCTCCTTTTCCCGCCGATACAACTCGGTGCCCGGGAAAAGATACAACGGACTGAAGATGGCGTAATCCGGATTGAGACGGCGCGCAAAATCGTAAGTCTGCCGCATCTGTGGTCCCGTTTCTTCCGGAAATCCCATGATAAAGTAACACACTGTTGCAATGCCGGCGTTTTTCGTCGCGCGTAAAGCCGTTATAGCGTCTTCCAGCTTGATGCCCTTGCCGATTTTGCGTTGCATTTCTTCCGAACCCGACTCGATGCCGAAATTGATGCGCACACAACCGCTTTGCGCACAGGCTTTGGCCAACTCTTCATCGAAGTTGGTCACGCGGCCGCGGAACGCCCAATCGGGTTTGCGCGGCAAGGCGGTCATTGCACGCACGAATTCGTTCATCCACTCCGCACGTAGATTCATGCAGTCATCTTCGAAATAGAGCATCGTGAAATCCTGCGCCAGACAGGACTCGACTTCCGCGATGACGTTGGCCACCGATCGCTGCGCATGTGGGGTGCGGCTCTGCGAACAAAACGTGCAGCCAAACGGGCAGCCGCGACTGGTCAGCAACGCCGTGGCGGATTGCGGCCGATCCACCAACCAGGACGAATAAAGCTCCCGTTTCACCAGAGAGCGATCCGGAAAGGCGATTGCATCGATGTCGCCCAGTGGTTCGGGAGGAAAAATCATGATCTCGTTGTTTTCGTTCGACACGCCGATGCCGGGAATGTCCGTCGGCGTTTCCTTGCGCTCCAAGTGGCGCACAAGTTTGACGATCGCCTGCTCGCCGTAACCGATGCAGAGACTGTCGCAATATCCAACTTGCAACAGGAGATCCGGATAGTTCGACGTATGTGGGCCGCCGAGACAGATGTGACATGCCGGTAAGCGTCGGCGAATCTGCCGGGTAAATTGGGCCAAGTCATAGCACGACAAACTGCAAACGGTGATGCCCAGGAAATCGGGATGCAACCGCTCCACCATTTCCGCCGCTGTCGCTGGATCGACGCCAAGGGTCAGGAAGTCCAGCACCTGCACATCCGAAAAACCGGCATTACGCAACGCAGTCGCCAGATAGAGCAAGCCTAAAGGCGTATTCCCAGTACCTTTGTCTACTGCCACGCTTGGAATCGGTATTTGCGGTCCGCCCGTCAGCGGAGTATTAACTAACAATATCTTTATGAACGTCACTCCTTGCGGCAATCCGACGCTGCGAATCGTCCGTTCGAACATTTCGCAAACGACCGGCTTCGTTCGCTGCATTATTAGTAGGCGATATCGTCGATTGGATCAATCCGTATACCCATTTCGCGGCATAGCCGAGGCTTGGTTTATGGAACGCCCTTTATTCTCGTCGGGCGCCAATCAACCGGATCAGCGCCCATAATGAAGACATCAAATAACACATTTCGCGCCAAGAGCCGACGGCGCGTAAATGCCGCCAGACGATCCGCGGTCGCAGATAAAAGCGACGGATCAATCGGTGTTGCATGCTTACCAATTGTGTCGGAGTGAAATGAACGGTCCGCCAGCGCGGCTTTTCGGTGAATGCGCGGTACTGCGCCCAATCCTCGTCGATGACCAGATTTTTTTCTTTCATCTGCCGCTGCAATTCCGTTCCCGGATACGGTGTAGCAATGGATACGACGATATAATCGGGATCGATGCGCAAAAACAATTGTTCGATAGCGGCGATGTCTTCCTTCGTCTCCTCGGGGTGGGAGCCGACCAGGAAAAATGCGCCGCGCTTGATGCCCGCCCGTCTGGTCCAGGCAAAGGCGTTTCCTATGCTCTCCGCATCGATGTTCTTTTTAACCCGGGCCAATCCCGCCGTGGATGCCGCTTCCAGACCGAATGAAATCTTGCGACAACCGGCTCGTTTCATCGTCGTCAGCAATTCCGGATCCACCGTGGTGACGCGCGATTCACACGTCCAGGTGACATTTAATGGCGCGGTCCTTTCACAAAATTCGACTACCCGCCGGCGCGATGCGCCGAAATTATCGTCGCAGATCGTGAAATGCTCGATGCTGTATCTATTGATGCATTGCTTCATCTCTTGTTCCACCAACGCCAGTGAGCGATAACGTACCCGCCTCCCGGCCAGTAACGCCGCTACGCAAAACGTGCAATCGTGAGCACAGCCGCGCGAGGTGAAAATTTCCGTGATTTTCAGGAAGCGACGCGAAAAGCCTGGGGAAGATGTTTGATCATATAATTCCATTCGAATCTTGTCGCGATCCGGAAAGGGATATTCGTCCAGATCAGCAAGCCTTTCCCGGCAGGGTTGCAGGTGAATCTGGTCTCGATCGCGCCAGGCGACTCCGTCCATTTCGGTATAATCCGCCTTGCCCTGCAACACTGCCAACATTTGCGGAAAGCGTTTTTCGCCCTCGCCGACAACCACTGCGTCGATCGCCCCCGCCGCTTCTATCAGGCTGCGTTTAGGCAGCACAGTGGCATGCACACCGCCCAAAACGATCGGCTTTTTATATCCCGCTTCCTGCAAACCGACGGCAATGCGATAGGCGGAATGAATCGTCGGCGTCATGGCGGTCAAGGCGACAACATCCGGATCATGTTTTAAAATAAAATTGAGATCATAAGGCATTACTTCATAATCGACGATTTCCGCCTGGTGTCCGGCTTTCTCGGCCACGGCCGCCAACAGCGCCAGGCCGATCGGATGATGTAGACTCGTCGTTTGGCGCAATACGCCCAGCGTGGACGGCGGACGCACCAAAATCACCCGCATCGCTTTTCACCCTTTATTAAAAACATGGGGAAAAGTGTATCGTCGACCTGCCGGAAAGGAAAGCGGCGAAGCAACAAACGGCGCTCGGCTACCGGGAAGGAAATGCTTCTTCGGGCGTGATGCAAAATCCGCCGACGGACGTGGACACATACCACTTACCGTCATCCGCATCGACTGCAACCCAACGAAGGCGCACGCCTAGAAACAAGCGGCCGACCATCGTCTGTCGATCGACATCATAAACATACAACTCGCCGGCAAAGTAACCGCCGATCAACAACAATCGGCGTTCGGCATCGAAATTGAGATTGCGCAAGCCGCTCGGCAGGCGAAATTCGCCGATGGCCCGCATCGTCGGCAAATCGACGATGCGCACCCGGCCGCTGACGGTGGAACCCAAATACGCTTTTTGCGCCTGTTCATCGACCGTACTGAAATTGAAGCCGAAATCCCACGGCCAATCGAAGGTCCGACGCAATTGCAGCGAATCCAGATCGTACGCATCCAGGCGTCGGCCGACCCAGTACCGGTGGTCTACTAAAATTTGCTTGCCTATTGTATCGATCCACACATCGTCCACCGCCGTTCCCGGCGGACGATCGAGCTTGCCCAGCGGAGTAAATGATTTTCGCCCGACAATATGAATCGTGTCGCCGGCGTCTTCGGAAATGAAAAGCCGATCGTATAGCGGATCGTACTGAAGGAAATTTATATTTTGGATCGATCGTTCCAAGGTCAGTTCTTGCACAATCGCTTTGCGCGCGGCGGAAATTTTCAACAGACGATTGCCGGCGCCGATATATACTAAATTGGGATCGTCGGGATCCAAGACATAATTGTCGCTGCCGCGTGACCCCAACTCCACGGACACCGGTTTCTGCAGTTGATTCAGGAAAAGGAACGTGAGTTGATGATAGGGCTTTTGCGGCCCGAGGAAATACGTATCACTCCCGCGTAGGCGCCCGAAAAACATCACTTGTCGCGGCAACGGCTTTGAGTCGCCGTAATGATACACTGCGCGAACGCCCGGTTGAGCCAACACATGGGGCAAAAGGCCGGGGAACGGTAATCGATAGGCGACAAAAGCGCGCGGGTAGATCATCAGGCTGAAGAAAAAAAAGACCAAGGCCATGCCGGAGACCGTCGCAAACGAATTTCGCCGGACAAAAAAGTAAAAAGTGACCGCAACGGCCGCTCCACCCACCAAGCAGGCGCCGGCGAGAATCCGGTGGAAAAACCATAAATCGTAGGAAAGAAAAAGAACAAGGCATCCAATAGGAAACAAGAAAAGGAACCCGCCCGGACGCTTTCTGGCGAAGGGAAAAAGAAACAACGATGAAAACAATACCGCGCCCCAAAAATACGGCGGGTGCAGGCTTTTGCCGAACAGACTTAAAAAAACATGCAAAGCGGCAAGGATCGTCCAGAGTAAAAGCGCTGGCGCCACGGTCAAACGTGGATAATTGAATTTTAACCAGGAGCCGCCCACAGCCAAACAAAAGATGGCCGCCGCAACCATGACGAACCACAGCGGACGGCCCTCTGTCGGTAGGGAAAGGATCGGCAGCCACGGCAGCGTATACACCATGCCGGCGAGCAAAATCCGGTCGAGCGTATTCACCTGGAAAAACGATGGACGATCCTTCAATCTCTCATCTCCGCTTGGCGCCGACTTTTGAAGCAACGTATCACTCCCGGACCGACGATGACAACAGAATCCGGACCGGCCGAAACCGACGAAGAATCATAGTTTGATGATTTTTTTTAATATACCCAGCGATAGCCGGATTTGGATCCACAACTCATAAAGGGATTGCGTTTTTCGTATACGTTTCCAAATGTATGCCGGGCGCAGATAAAAACGTCGATAGGCGATGGCGCGGTAGTGATAGATTTTCTCCGGCGCCAGCGTCGGCATTTTCCAGCGCAAGGCCGGCATTTGGCCGCCCAATCCGTTACCGACAACCTTCCCTTCGTGCCGGTCGAGTTTTTCTTCCAGCTTGGTCCCCGGATGAGGCAACGGCAAACTGAACGAAGCGTAATCGCAATCGCATTCGATTGCCAAATCAATCGTGCGACGGATCGTTTCCTCGGTTTCGCCCGCCATACCAATAAGGAAAAAACACACGGTGCTGATGCCGTGCCGGTGCGTAGCCGTCAGTGTTTCTCTAATTTGCGCAACGGTGATTCCCTTGTTCATCGCCGCCAACATGCCGTCATCGCCGCTTTCCGCACCGTACTCGATCGATTGGCAGCCGGCACGTTTCATCAGCGCGAGCAGTTCGTCGTCCACCCGATTAATGCGCGTCTGGCAGGCCCACTTGAGCCTGATGCCCTGTTCGATCATCGCCCGGCATAGTTGCAGAACGTACGCACGATCGACGGTAAATGTCGGATCGTGAAAGATCACGTGGGTGAAACCGGATTGTTGCAATTCATGCAACTCGGCCAACAGATTTTCCTCGTTGCGCACGCGGAACGGAATGTTGCTGTTCACACAAAAATCGCAATGATAAGGGCAACCGGTGCTGGCGATGGTGACGGAAAATTTCGGCGCCGGCACGACCGGCATCAGGTAACGCCCTCGTCCGATTTGCTCGTGCAAAGGCAGCGGATAGGAAAACATCGCATTACGGTTGATCTCGCCGCGTACGATTTCACCGTCAACCCGAGTGATCATATCCGCTAGGCCGCGCTCGCCGGCCAGATAATCAAGAATGCGTTCGGAGGTGAAATCCAGCAACACTGCATCCAGGTATGGTTGCCGCTGCATGATCGCTTCCCCCTGCATTAACAACAGGCCGCCGATGCCGATTGTCTGCGTGGCGGGGCATCGCTCCTTCACGGCTTTGATGAACGCAAAATCTTCGCTGTAACTGGCCAGGGAGGTCAGGAAAAAAATCGCTCGATAATCCCGCTGCACCAATTCGAACAGCAGCGAAGCAGGAGTTCTTCGTTCGATGACGGCATCGAGGATGGTGACTTCATAGTCCGCCTTTAAGCGGCCGGACAACACCAGCAAATCGATCTGCGGCCAATAATATTTGCCGACGGAAATCGAAGTACAATATTTATCGCGAACGTAATACTGCGTTCCCGGAGGGTTGAGTAACAGTATACGTTTCGCTTCCGGTCTGGAAATGTTGATGGCCATCCTCATTCAGATTTAGGTCTTATTGTACCACACATGTTCGTGCACTTACGATTGCGATCTTCTCTCCGGCGCCCGTCTGGTCCTCGTAAAAAATATCAGTGCAATTTTAATGATCTTCTCCATTTGCGAAAGTCGAAAAGTGATTGCCGGAAAATTTTCGGTCAGGGGCAAGCTGCATCCATCCTGTTTCTGACCTGCGGATGATCACCCGGACGGCAACAAGATCGCCAAGACCATTTTTCCCGGAATAACCAATTATTTTTGGTTTATGTAAGTGCTGTTGCATCCGAGTACCGCCTCTATGCCGTTCGCGCCTAGCGCCACCGGAGGTGATCGGTCTTCGAGTGTATAGCCGCAAGTGACAGGCTGCCCGCTGGCTGGTTTCGACAATTCGCCATATTATGTAGAAATACATCGCCGGCAATATTAGCATCATTAGGATATACATTTTTTCCATCTGCCGTAACACTATCCGACGAGTGAACGGTCGATGCGTCAGCCGATTGTGTCACCCGAAGACACCCTGACAATCATTCAATAATTGCCTTGTTCAAAAAAAAAAGGCACAATGGCAACTCATGACTGAACAACGCCGTAAATGGAAAACGATCAATTGTTTTCTCTATACCGTTTTTGGCCTATTGCTGTTCCGGCAAGTGTGGTGGATGCTCTTTGGCGCTTTTAATGTCGATGAATTTGAGAACCTGTCCGTGCTTTGGCTGATGGAACGCGGTGTGTTCCCCTTTCGGGATTATTTCCATACTCATTTGCCGGTTTACAACCTCATTCTTTATCCGATTTATCACATTAATGGCCCCAATGCGGCTCTCCCCGGCCTTGTACGGCTTTTTCTTTTTCCAGTTGTCTTGCTTGTCCTTTTTGAAGTTTATTTGCTCGGCGCCGCCGTGACACGACAACGGCTCGGCGGTTGGCTGACAATGATCCTCTTCCTGGCGCAACCCTCGATAACGAAAAGCTTGGCTGAAATGCGACCGGATACGCTGACAACGCCGCTGGTGTTGGGAGCGGTGTTGCTTTTATGGCGTTACCTCAACCAATCCCGCCGGCACAATCTTTATTTGGTTTCCGTCCTTTTCAGCTTGAGTCTATTATTCACGCAAAAAGCCGTCTTTATTATACTGATTTCCGCTTGGGCGATAGAACGATACCACTTCCGCACGTTGCAGCTTCCCGCTGGGGAGCGCATCAAACGCATGACCATGTTCGGTGTTTTATCGCTTTTGCCTTTCACGCTCGCCATCGCCTGGCTTCTTTGGGCAAAATGGGTTGATCGACAAACGTTGATGATTATCCTCAGCTCTGGTTATCACTATATGGACTTGGCGGTTTGGCGGCCCTATCGCGCCTATCGCCTGATGGTGATGGGCGGAAGCATGGCCCCCGTTTTACTCCTGGCCTTCAGTGCAATTAAAAATATGAATCTCCGTCAGCAGCCTTTCAATTTCCTGATGAGCGGTTGTGTCATTATGGCTCTTGTTCAATTACTGATCATGAAGATGTTTTACGACCATATGTTGATTTTACCCAGTATTTTCATAAGTCTTTGTGCCGCTTGGTTGTTGGTGCGTTACCCGCATCGGTTGATCGCCTTACTGATCGTCGCGGCGGCGCTGACGACCAATTTAGTCGATCGCGTTTGTTACTCTACGCGGGAAATGCAAATCGCTTCCTTTTCCTTCATCATCAAAAATATCCCAGATGATCAACCGGTTCTGGATATCATGTCCGGGTACTCGACCTTCCATCCAATAGTGGGCAAGTTTCTGGATCATCGACCGATGTTGTTCAAATCCCCTGAGCATGCTGAACACACTCGGGAAGTGATTAAAATGGTGGGGCAAAAAAAGTACGGTGCGGTGGTTGTTGAACCCCTGAGCGCAAAATTGCCGCCTGGATTGCTGCAATTGATTGAACGAAATTATTACCCTAGCGAGATCGAAACAATCCTCTTGCCCAGAAACAGTCCTTAAACTTCAATACTCTTCATTCGTAAAAATCCTCGTTCCATAATTGAAGTACATTCTTTTCTCTGGCGTTTCGACTGCAATCCACAACGGCGTCAAGGCATCGCCGACCTCGCCCGCGACGCCGATGCTTCACGATCTTCGCTGTCGCGTAACGCCGTGCTTTATTCGTCGAGAAAAATCATGGTGCGCGTGCGCCCGGCGGCGATCGAAAAGTCGAAATCCTTGTTGTCATTCGAGGTGCGCTCGCGACGATAGCGCGTCACCGCGGCGGTCAGCGAATATGGATCATCGTACAAATCTTCCATCAGCGAACCGGGAATGGTCAGCGTGCCTTCGCCATCCTCCGCCGTGCAGATGATCGTCATGGTGTCGTAATCACCGGCCATGGTCGATACCATGACCGTAACGCTGTCCGCGTTGCCGGCATCCCAGGCGAAGGTCATCGCGGAACTGGGCAAGCTGGTCAAGGTCGCAAAATTAGCCGGCTGCGTCACTTCCATCATCATCGGCGCTTCCAGCGATCCGGAGAATCCGGGAATGTCGCCCTGCCCGGTGGTGGAAAAGGAGAGCGCGTCGCCGGGATCGAATAAGTTGCTCACGGACGACGGATCGTAATCGGCCGTATAATAATAACCGTATTCATAAGCGGTCGCCGTCAGGTGGATCGGCGAAACGTTCGCGCCGTTCATGGTCACCGTCCCGCCGTTTTGATAGGTGTAATTCGTCGTGCTCGGATACTCGTAATAGTAGCGTGCGCAATTGTCGTTTTGCTCGACCGGGTCAGACCAACCGGCGGCGTCGTCCGGATCGTAGAAAGAAGCGCTCACGCCGTTGTAATACGTCCAGCCCTTGTATGATACGGATGTATAACCTTCGGACACGTGCAAAGCGCCCCACAGGTTCGAATCGTCATCGTCGTCATCGTCATCGATATCGTCGTCGATCGTGTCGTCGTCATCGTCATCATCATCGCCGGTGTCGTTGTCATCGTCGTCGTCATCGTCTTCGGTGTCGTTGTCGTCGTCGTCATCATCGTTGTCATCGTCGCCGGTATCGTTGTCATCGTCATCGTCGTCATCAGCGGAAGAATCGTCATCGTCGTCATCGTCATTGTCATCGCCGCAGGCGACGGTAAAAGTTAGAAGACTCACGAACAACAACATTAGTAAAATTGCTTTACGCATTGCCTTACTCCCCGGAGTTTGCCGGTTTCGTAACAAAATTCAGTATAAAGCGCAATCGAATAGACTTCCGTCGCCCAGCGAATCGAATAATTTTGTTTTATAATTGATAGGTTACATATTGATTCCTTCTTGGTAAAGGACTAACTTTTTCGCTCATTGCAGTGTCCTAAGACTGTTTTCATGGATCCGACTCCGAAAGGGTATTCGATGAACCGGCAAATGTCTCGTCCACCAATGTTCGCCGTTACGGCCATCCTCTTGTTCATCCTGGCATTGATTAGCGGTTGCAGCCAACAAAACAACGGTGAGATGAAAAACTCCGGGCGCCCGATTCCCGTGCGGACAGTCGGTCTGGAGCGCGGCAACCTACCCTACGAGCTGGAACTCACCGGTGAAATCATCGCCCCCGAACGCGCGCAAATCGCCCCGACCATCGGCGGGCGCATCAACCGCATCGACGTGCGTCTGGGCGACCGGGTCAAGCGCGGCCAAGTGCTGGTGCAGTTGGATACCACGCTTCTCGCCGCCAAATACGCCGAGGCCAAAGCCGGGCTCGCCGCCGCCGAAGCCGCGGTTCTTCGCGCCAAAGCGGAAAACGACAACGCCGCCACCGAGTTCAAGCGCATAAAAACGTTGGCGAAAAAAGGTTTCGTCACCCAGCAGGAATTGGACACGACACGTACCAAAGCCGAAGGCGCACAGGCTTCGTACATCTCCGCCCAAGCCCAACGAGATCAAGCGCAAGCGCAGATGGGCTCGGCGGCCGCGCAAATTTCCGAGACGGCCATGTTCGCCCCCTTCGACGGCATGGTCGAAAGACGCCTCCTGGATCCAGGCAACGTGGTCAGCGCCGGCACGCCGATCCTCGCGATCACGCGCACCAACCCGGCCACGCTTCGTTTTTCCATCCCCGAGCGGAATATCGGCGCGGTCGGCGAGGCGATGCGTTCCGCCGCGACCGTCGTGGAACTGCAGGTGGACGCCTTCCCCAAGGAAATTTTTACCGGCACGATCGCCCGCATCGCTCCCGTGCTCACGGCCGATAGCCGAGCGCGGATGGTCGAAGCGGAATTCATCAACGACGATAACCGCCTGCTGCCGGGCATGTACGGTCGACTGCGCCTGCAATTGGGCCTGGCGGAGAACGTCCTGCTGTTGCCCCTGGTTGCTCTGGTGGAAAATTCCGCCGGCAAGGAAGACAACGGCGCCACCGACAGCATTGGCAAGGTATACGTCGTACGGGACGGCACGGCCAAGTTGACGGAAGTACGCATCGGTCATCGTCGGGGCGATCGCGGCGAGGTGCTCGGCGGTTTGGCAGAAACGGATCAAATCATCGTCGAAGGGCAGCATCTCCTGCGCGACGACGCAAAAGTGCAGACGACCGATGAAGCGACCGCCATCGCCAAAAAAGCGCCGGCGGTCAACAGCGAGGAACAACATCAATGAGCCTTCCCGAGCGCGCCATTCATCGGCCGGTCACCACCTTCATGGTGTTTGTCGGCATCGTTTTGATCGGTCTTGTCTCGTTCCTGCGCTTGTCCATCGACATGCTGCCGGAGATCGATTTACCATCGGTGTCGATCGTCACCTCCTACCAGGGCGTCGGCCCCGAGGAAATCGAAACGTTGTTGACCGAGCCGATCGAGCAGGCGGTCAGCACCGTGCAGGGCGTCGAGCGCATCGAGTCCTATTCCATCGAAGGACGCAGCCGGGTGCAGTTGCAGTTTGCCTGGGGAACTTCACTGGAATCGGCGGTCAACGACGTGCGGGCGGCTGTCGAACGAATTCGCGACGAAATGCCCGAGGAAGCCGACGCGCCGGTCGTGTTTAAATTCGATTTGTCCTCGTTTCCGATTATGATGATCTCCCTGTCGGGCGACATGGAGCCGTGGCGGTTGCGGCAGTTTGCCGACGAAACCATCAGCTATCAACTCGAACGCGTACCCGGCGTCGCCGCGGTGGATATCCGTGGCGGCGACAAGCGCGAGATTCATGTCAATTTAAATGTCGATCGGCTGGCCGCTTACGGACTGACCGCCGCCGACATCGTCGCCGCCGTGGCGCGCGACAACATCAATCTCTCGGCCGGCAACATGCGCGAAAGTGGCAAGGAAGTGATCATTCGCGCGCTGGGCGAATACCAGGACGTGACGCAAATCGCCGACGTGGTCCTGGCCGACCGCAACGGACAGTTGATCAAAGTCGGCGATGTCGCTGAAGTGGTCGACTCCTCCGAGGAACCGATCAACGCCGTTTTCGTGGATGGCGAACCGGGCATTCGCCTTTCGGTTTCCAAATTGTCCGGCGCCAACACGGTGGAAGTCGCCGACCGCGTGCAGGCCGAAATCAAGCGGATCAACCGCGATTACCCCAACCTCGAACTCAAACCGATGTTCGACACTTCCTCCTACATCCGCAACAGCATCAGCAACGTCGAACAGGGCATTCTCTTCGGCGCGGGTCTCGCCTTGTTGGTCTTGTTCCTCTTCTTACGCACCGTACGCGCCACGTTCACCATCGCCGTGTCGATTCCGGTCGCGGTGATCGGCACCTTCGCCCTGATGTACCTGGGCGATTTCACGCTGAACATGATCACCTTCGGCGGTCTCGCCCTGGGTATCGGCATGATTGTGGATAACGCGATCGTCGTGCTGGAAAACATCCAACGCTATCGCGAACAAGGCATGGAACGGCGCAGTGCGGCAATTCGCGGCAGCCGCGAAGTATCCACCGCGATCATCGCTTCGACGATTACCACCGTCTGCATCTTTATTCCCGTTTTGTTTCAGGAAGGTTTTGCCGGAATCTTTTTTAAGGAAATGGCGCTTGTGGTTACCTTCGCCCTCGTCTGCGCCCTGCTCGCCGCCTTGACGCTGGTGCCGGTGCTGGCCTCGCTGAGCGGCCGCCGCACCAACAAGGCGATCAGCAAGGAAATCCCCTGGCTCAACCGGTTGCAGGACGCTTACGGTCGACTGTTGGACAAAGCGCTGCGCCACAAGCGATTGGTGTACCTGACGGCATTGTTCAGCTTGATCGGCAGTCTGTTGCTGTCGCCGTTGATCGGTCAGGAGTTGATGCCCCAGGGCGATCAAGGCGATGTGCGCATCGACGCCGAACTACCGGTCGGCTCGCCCTTGGATAAAACCATCGCGGTCGTCAATGAAGTATCCGCTCGCGCGAAAGCCGCGGTGGAGGAAACCGAAGCGGTGATGGGCGTCGCCGGTCCGCCGGGAAATTATTCGACGGCTGGAAAGAACGGTGTGTCGGTGCGCTTGATGTTGGTCGATCTCAATCATCGCAACCGATCGGATCAGGAAATCGCCAACGCCCTGCGACCGGTGATGAACAAAATCCCGGATCTTAAGGCGCGCATTCGTGCCAGCGAAGGGTTCTTTTTGTTCCGCATGCTGCGCGGCGGCGGTGAACGGCTCTCCGTGGAGATTCGCGGTTACGATCTGGCTGTCGCGTCGGTGCTGGCGCAACAAGTCGCTAACCGCATGGAAAATGTCGCCGGCATCACCGATCTGGACATCGATCGCAAGGAAGGAAACCGCGAAGCGGTTGTCCTGATCGATCCGGCCAAAGCGGCCGACCTGGGGCTGACCGTCGGCGGCATTGGGCAGGAATTGTCCACCTATTTGCTCGGGACGGGGGCTACCTATTTCCGCCAGAGCGGCGACGAATTCCGCATCCTCGTCCGCCTGCGCGAATCCGATCGTTTCCACACCGACCAATTGGAGCGCTTGCCGCTGATGACCAACGACGGGCGCACCATTCAGTTGGGCGACGTAGCGAAAGTTGAGCGATCGGAAGGCCCGGTTTCCATTCGCCGCCTGAACCAGGAGCGCGTCGTCACCGTATCGGCCGGATTTGCCGATGTCGATTTGGGGTCGATCGTCGATCAAGTGAGTAAATCGATCAGCGACCTGCCCATACCGGAAGGCTTCAGCATTTCGATGGGCGGCGAATTCGAAGAACAGCAAAAAACGTTTTCGCAATTGCTGGTCGGCCTGATCCTGGCCATCGCGCTGGTGTACATGGTCATGGCTTCGCTCTTCGAATCGCTGCTGCACCCCCTGGTCATGTTGTTGTCGATTCCCTTTGCGTTGATCGGCATCATCCTGACGCTGTTGTTGACCGGAACGACGCTCAATATGAACTCCTTCCTGGGTGCGATCGTTTTGGTCGGCGTGGTGGTCAACAACGCCATCGTACTGGTCGATTACATCAATCTATTGCGTCGCGAACACGGCCTGGAATTGGTTGCCGCCGTCACCGAGGGCGGACGCCGCCGGTTGCGCCCGATTCTGATGACCACACTGACCACTACTTTGGCTTTGGTGCCCGTCGCCCTGGGAATCGGCGAAGGCAGCGAAATGCAGGCGCCGTTGGCACGGGTGATCATCGGCGGATTGCTGTCTTCGACACTGATTACCCTGGTGTTCATCCCGTGCCTGTACGTCAGCCTGGAAACGTTCCGCGCCCGGCACCGTGCTGCCGAATAATCGCGCCTTTTCTTGACTTGCCAAATTACGGCACCACCATTAAAGTACCTGTCCGGTCGTGATGCCGACAATCCGACCGCACTTCGCATTGAAGGAGACGCACATGAAATCCTCCCCCATCTGGTTTCTACTCCTGGTATTCCTGCTTATTCCGGTGTTATTGATCGCTTGCGGCGACGATGACGACGATAATGACGATGACAACGCTGCCGACGACGACATCACCGATGACGATACAGATGATGACACTTCCGACGATGACGATACCGGCGACGATGACGACACCGGCGATGACGATATCGACGACGACACGATCGACGACGACACGGTCGACGACGATACGGTCGACGACGATACCGACGATGATGACACCGGCGACGACGACATCACGCCGATCGATTGCCCGGCAGTGATCACCCGTCAGCCGTATCTGCAGTTGGCGACGCAGACCAGCATCCATATCTTGTGGCTTTCCGATCAGGACGGCGATTCGTTGATCGAATGGGGCGAAACCGAGGATCTCGGCGAGTTCGTCTACGACGAATCATTCACCGACAAGCACGAATTGACGATCGAGGGTCTCGAACCCGGTACCGAGTATTTTTACAAAGCCCGCACCTGCCTGGATGAAACCACGGTGGCATCGTTCCGCACCGCCCCGCTGCCGGGCACGCCGTTCAATTTCGTCGCCTTCAGCGATAACCAGAGCGGATGGGAAACCTTCACCGACATCGCCGCGTTGATGTACGAAAACGAACCGTGGCTCGCCATTTCCGCCGGCGACAGCGTCGATGACGGATGGAACTATGAGGACTTCGACCAACAACTTTTCGGTCCCGCTGAAGAGCTGTGGCGCAAGGCTCCCCTCTACGTTTCCATCGGCAACCACGAGGGATTGGCGCCCAATTTCTTCGACGCGTTCCACTTCCCCAACGACGACAAGGCCTATTATTCCTTCACCTGGGGCAACGTGTTCTTCCTTTGCCTGGCGCTGGACACCTGGCACATCGCCATCCCCGGCACGGCGCAATACAAATACATGGTGCAGGAATTGTCATCCGACGCGGCCCAAAACGCCGACTTCCGCGTCGTCTTTTTCCACACGCCGCCCTGGACCGAAGGTTGGGACAGCTACGACGGCGAATGGTATGTGCGCATGTTCACTGTGCCGGTGATGGAACAATATGATGTCGACGTATACTTCAACGGGCATACGCATGACTACGAACGCGGTCTGCGTAACGGCGTTGCCAATTACATCATCGGCGGCGCCGGCGGCGGCTTGGACTCCTGGGCGCGCGACGTCGAGCACATCACGGTGTATCAGGCGGTACATCATTTCGTGAACGTGTCGGTCGACGACTCGGCCATGACCATCGACGCCATCGATCTGGACGGCAACATTTTCGACACGTACACCATTTCCAAATGAGCGTCGCACGCGACAAAAATAACCTGACCTACCGTTTCGACTATTACCATGAGCCGATTGGTCGACGCGCGCTCAATGACTTCGTCGGTAAAATATTCGATGGGTTGGACTTTTCACCGTGGAACGATCTGGGCTATGCCTTCCCCGAATACAAGCCGTTTTCCTTTTTTCATGAAGGACAGGTTGTCGCCAACGTCTCGGCCTCGGCCATGAATCTGACAATCGAGGGGCGCGAACATCCGGCCGTGCAAATCGGCACCGTCGCCAGCGATCCGGAATTTCGGCAATGCGGATTGATCCGCACGCTGATGCAAAAAGCCCATGAATACTGGGCGCCCGCGCGTTCGATCTTTTTCCTCTTCGCCAACGAGACGGCGCCGACCTTTTACCAGCAGTTCGGTTATCGCCCGGTAATGGAATACCGCTTCAGTTCCACTGCGCCGGCGTACACATCTCCGCGCGTTCCCGCACGCCGGCTGAACATCGGCCGCCGCGCGGATCGCGAACTGCTTCATCGCTTGGCGGAGGAACGCATCGCTGTATCGCAACGAGTCGGCGTGTTTCGCCAAAGCTGGCTGTTGCTGTTTCACGCGGCGGTCCTACACCGGCAACATCTGTATTACCTGGACGACCTCGATGTTGCGATCATCGCCGATTCATCGGGAGACACGCTGCATCTGATCGATGTGATCGGGCGGCGGATTCCGTCGTTCGCAGAGATCTACCCGGCGATCGGGACGCCGCAAACCGAAAAAGTCGTTTTCGGTTTTACTCCCGACATGCTGGGGATCGCTGCCCCGATCGCGCAAATCGCCACACCGTCCGAATTGTACGTGCACGGACCTTTTCCGTTTGTGGAGGGTTCTTTCCGCTTCCCGGTGACCGCGCAAGCATAACTAAATTGATTATTATTAAGCGGAAGCGAACGCGTCGATTTCGATCAACAGTTCGTCGCGACACACGTCGGCCAACACCGGCACCAAGGGGAACGAAGGAAGTTTCATCCGTCGGTGCAAGGTCTGATACAAATCCCATATCGCTGGCAGCTTGCAATAACAGGTGGCGTATTGGATATGCGAAAAATCGAGCCCCTGCTCTTGCAACAATACATCGAGGCAATGCAGGGTCTCCTTCACTTGCCTTTCCGGCTCACCGACATGCACCGTATTCCCTTGCGCGTCGATGCTGGCTGTACCGGAGATGAACAACATTTTTCGTTTACCGTGATTGAGACGAATGGCCCGGGAAAAGGCGGAGCCGTAATGGTGCGCTGAGTTCTGACGTCCCGACTGTAAAACCGGCGTGACGCTGATGTCCGCGTTTTCATCTGTGGCAAGCGCCAGGATATCGGCCAGACATTCCTCATTCCCCGAACATCCTTGTATTCCGGTGCTCGCCGGCATCGCTTGCGGCAGAATGCCCGCACGCTGAAACATATCATTGCGCACTTGGTTGAATCGATCATAATATTTAAGAATATTTGCCAGGTAGAACCAAGTACGAACCACGTTGTTCAAACGGAAACCTTGACAGCTCAACGATCTTTCGATGATCGCAAACAGGTTTTCGGTTTGTTCGACCATCGAAGCGGGCAACCGGTTGCCGTCCGTTACCCCGATCAAAGAAGGCAGATAGAAATATCGATGATCCGCGGCCACAAGCAACCGCCCATTGCGGCCGGCAGGCGTTTCCACCGTGGTTACCATACGCTGTGACGCATCATCCGCAGCCACGCCCCAAAGTTGCAGCCCCGCAAGATCCGAAGGACAAATCGGCGTTCCTTCGATAAAAGTGAATGGCGTCGCGGGATCCAATCCGTAAGCGCTCAAGCACTCGCCGCGTATCTGCCGGACCTTTTCTTTACTCCCGCGCCGACCGTAAACTTTTTCCACCATTGTTTCGATTCGATGCTCCGCGATTAACTTTGCCGCCCATCGAAATACCTGTTCGATGTGAGCATCGTCGCCTTCCGGCGCAGCGCTTAGATAAAAATCAGTGTAGCTGGAATTTTTCAACGCTCGGCAGATCATCGAGATTTTTTGCCCTTTCTGATAGGTAGCATCAGTAGTGAAGAATAGTAACAACGGTCTCGTTTGTCAAAATTCAGTCCATTCTTCAGGACTGGACCAATGCGATTGTCGAATTCAACGCTCGACAGGAATCTTCCTCAATGAACGACAATGTGGTAGAAAATTGAGTTGCATCAATTATCGAAAGGCACTGGAATTAAATGATCCAGGTGGGAGTCATTGGGTACGGCTACTGGGGTCCGAATTTGGTGCGCAACTTCGCCAAATTTACCGACTGTCAGGTCAACACCGTATGCGATCGCCATCCCGAACAATTGACTAAAGCGACCGCTCATCATCCCACAATTAAGACAACCACGGATTGCCGAACCTTGATCGACGACCACCGCCTCGATGCGATCGTCATCTGCAGCCCTCTTTCCACTCACTACGAACTCGCACGCCAGGTCTTGGCGGCCGGCAAACACGTGCTGGTGGAAAAACCGATTGCCGCCGCCGCCGAACAGGCAATGGAATTGATCGAGTTGGCCGAAAAGCATCGGCGCGTGTTGATGGTCGATCACACGTTTGTCTATCATCCGGCGGTGCGAAAAATTCGGGAATTGATTGACGAAAATCAGTTGGGCGAGCTGTTGTATTACGACTCGGTTCGCGTGAATTTAGGCTTGTTCCAATCTGATATCAATGTGCTGTGGGACCTGGCTGTACACGATTTGTCCATCATGGATTATCTTCTGCCATCGCCGCCGACGGCGATTTCAGTTCACGGCATCAGTCACTTTCCCGATCAGCCGACCAACATGGCTTACCTGACTTTGTTTTTCAGCGACCGGCTGCTGGCGCACATTCATGTCAACTGGCTGGCGCCGATGAAAATCCGCCGGATCCTCCTGGGCGGCAGTGAACGGATGATCGTGTACGACGATCTGGAGCCGATGACCAAAATTAAAATTTGCGAACGTGGCGTGCGCATCAACAACGATCCCGAAAGCATCTATCAAGTGCTTTATGATTATCGGTCCGGCGACATCCACGCGCCGCGCCTGGCGACGACCGAGGCGCTGGAATCGGTGGTGCGTCATTTTCTCGATTGTATCGAGGAAAACCGTTCGCCGCAGACCGACGGACTTTCCGGATTGCGTCTCGTGCGGATGCTCGAGGCCGCCGATCGCAGTTTGCATCGTCGCGGCGAGATCGTCGAACTGAACCTGTAAAGCATGAACGGCGAGATCATGACCAAACCAAAAAGTCATTATCGCGATCGCCCGGTGATGGTGACCGGCGGCGCCGGTTTTATCGGCTCGGCGTTGGTGCACTATTTATACGCGCAAGGGGCGCGGATCGTCGTAGTCGACAATCTGATCAATGGGAAGCGGGAAAACCTGGTCGATCTGGATCCAGGACATGTGCGTCTCGTGGAAATCGACATCCGCGAACGCGACGCGATGCGCACCATGTTGGCCAATGTCAAAACCGTGTTCCATTTGGCCTGCCTGGGTGTTCGTCATTCACTGCATAATCCCGAGGAAAACCACAACGTCAACGCAACCGCCACGCTGCATCTATTGGAAGAAGCGCGCCGGGCGGGTGTCGAACGATTCGTCCACGTATCGACTTCCGAAGTCTACGGCGATGCGAGCACCGTACCGATGAACGAAGATCATCCGGTGCAACCAAACACGGTGTACGGCGCGGCCAAGCTGGCCGGCGAAGCATACGCCCGCGCCGCTTATTTAACGCATCGTTTCCCGGTAACGATCATCCGCCCCTTCAACACTTATGGCCCGCGCTCGCATCACGAGGGCGACAGCGGCGAGGTGATTCCCAAATTTCTCTTACGTGCACTGGCCGGCAAACCGTTGCTGGTGTTCGGCGACGGCAGACAGACGCGTGATTTCACTTTTGTCGACGATATCGCCCGCGGCATCGCCGCCGCCGGTAAAAGCCTACGCGGCCTCGGCCGGACAATCAACCTGGGCAGCGGTCGAGAAATCGACATTATCACGTTGGCGAAATGGATCGGCATGACAATCGGCCGCGAAGTTGATATCGAACAACATCCTGCGCGACCGGGCGACACCCGGCGGTTGATGGCCGACATCGATTTGGCGCGTCGCTTGTTATCCTATCAACCGACCGTCGATTTGGCTGAGGGTCTGCAACGTTTGCTCGCCTGGTACAACGGCCAAAAACTTTCGCCTAACGAGCTGCTGGCCGCCGAATGCGAATATGCCTGGCGACCGGGGGATCAATGAACGATCAGTTCATTCCGGTGGCCAAGCCCTGGTTGGGTGCGGAAGAAAGCGAAGCCGTCGCACGCGTTATTGAATCCGGCTGGGTAACGCAAGGTCCGGAAGTTGCCGCCTTCGAGCGGGAGTTTGCCACGCTGGTACAAGCCCCGCACGCTTGCGCGACGACCAATGGTACATCCGCTCTCCATCTGGCGTTGCTGGCGGCCGGCGTCGGTCCCGGCGACGAGGTGATTACGGCCAGTCATTCGTTCGTCGCCACCGCGGCGGCCGTGCGCATGTGCGGCGCAACGCCCGTGTTCGTCGACATTCAACGCGACACGTTCAATCTCGACCCGGCGCTCGTACCGGCGGCGATTTCCGCCAAGACGCGCGCCATCCTCTGCGTGCATCAATTCGGCATGCCCTGCGAGCTGCCGGCGCTGCGTGAAATTGCCAAAACGCACCACTTGCCGTTGATCGAAGATGCCGCTTGTGCGATCGGCAGTCGCCTTCGCCGTGACGATCACTGGGAGCCGATCGGCCGACCGCACGGCGATCTGGCCTGTTTTTCATTTCATCCGCGCAAGGTGCTGACCACCGGCGAAGGCGGCATGATCACCACGACCCGGCCGGAATGGGATCAACGATTGCGCCTGCTCCGCCACCACGGCATGAGCATCCCCGACACGGTGCGGCACCAAAGTCGCGAGATCATTTTCGAAACCTATGTCGAAACCGCTTTCAATTATCGGCTGACCGACATGCAAGCCGCCATCGGCCGACAACAGCTGAAGCGCTTGCCGGCGCTGATTGAACGTCGCCGCGCCTTGGCTGCGCGCTATACGCAAACCCTGGCCGGTCATGAGGCGCTGGTGACGCCGACGGAACCGGCCTGGGCGCAAAGCAATTGGCAAAGCTACTGCCTGGTTCTGGCCGAGCGCATCGACCAACGCGCATTGATGCAATACCTGCTGGATCATGGGGTCGCCACGCGCCGTGGCGTCGGTTGTGCCCACCGCGAACCTTCGTTTCAAAAAGTTCCCTGGCGCGCCGGGAGTACTCTGGCGATCAGCGAGTGGGTCAGCGACCATTCGATCGTTCTGCCGCTATACGCTCAACTATTGGAAAGTCAGCAAGATATGGTTATTGAGCATCTACAACGATTTCTCGATGCCAATTGTTGAAAGCTCCCCTACTCGCCCTTTGTCCTTGTCTGTAATCCTTTGTTCCTCTGGTGTAGAATTTTTTCGAGCACAGGAGCGACCGTTTCCGCCATCAATTGATTGCCGAAAATCGTCAGATGAACAGTATCATTGATGAACAAAAATGATTCTTTTCGTTGGGAAAAGACGGGACGTGGATCGATGACAACAGCGTGTTCTTCGTTGGCGACTTGTCGAATACACGTGATTTGATCCTGGAATCGCCGGCTATTTTGATATATATGTGGGAAATATGGTTCGATAATAAATACAGGTTGCGCGCCGTATTCCTTGGCCATTTTTGCCAATGTTCGTAACTTTTGCCGATATCGGTCATACACATGGTCGGTAACGAACGATCCCCAGACGATTGATTGATCGTTGAACATGTAATTGAAAACAACCACATCGGGTTGGAGATTGTAAAGCAGATAGGGTAGATATTTTATTGCGTAATTTGACGTTGTAGCCACCACTCCGCCATTGGCCGTTTTTAGTTTTGGGAATTTTTTATAAAGGCTTTTTTCCACAATTTTCACGATGCTTAGTTGCTCGTTACGATAGTAATCTTCACCTTCAGTCGAAGAACCTCCCATGAACAGCACGATCGGCTCCTCTCCCAACCGGCGAACGATACGATTGCGAAAATAATTATACTCTGTCATTAAATATCCTTGATATTGCTGTGCCGCAAAAATGGGCAAGGACATGATTATCCATGGATATGCCAATATAATAACTATGGATACGCCGTATTTCCATTTCACTATATTGTATCTTTTTCGGTCAAACGGCTTCTTAACCAACAACCCGAAGCCCAGCATCACCGCCAAATAGCCGCAAAGCAGCAATTGAAGCATTGGATTTTTGGAATCCACAAACCCGCGCTGAAAAAGTTGGGTCAACGGCGCAAAGCAAATCAATCCGAAACTGCGATAAACCAACAATCGCCGTCTATACTTTACTTCGTTAAGCACTTTTTTAATAGTAATTCGATCATGATAATTCAATAGGATGAACAACATTGCTGCCAGTAAAATGTAGTAAAATCTGCTTTGAGTTTTAAAAGAATAGTGATGCTCGGTGCCGTCCTGATAACGAATAATTATTTTTCTGTATTTCTCACTGTTCTGAACGATCGGTGGGTAGAAAACGATATCCAACGTTTTTTGCGGTGCCGGAAACCCTTCCCCAAATTGTAGAGTAAACTCATTTTCTTCGTGTTGATCAAAATCCAATTTTTGAATCAGTCGAGGAACCCCACTTTGATATTCATAAATACCTGAATTCAGTGATTTTATACGGGAAATGCGTCCACTTCGAAAAAGGCTCGGATGGTAATCTGGAATAAAATTGACGGCTTTATCTTTTCGAGGGAAATAGCTGATCGACTTAGCGTTATGCAGATTCGGGTCAGATAAACGAAAGGTTTGGACCGACAATTGCCAAGTCGACTGCGACATTCTTTGAATTAGAAATGGATCGATGGATAGATTTTCAAAAAACATTATAGTTATTAATTTGCATAAGTAATAACAACCAACAAGCGTTATCACATTCAATACAAAAGTAGGATAACGATTATGCAGTTTAATGTATTGATTCCTTAAATTCATGGCGATAACAACTATCTATGGTTCAGTTTCACACCTATGGACTTAGTATTCCTTGGGGGAGGAGCGCATCCTATTTCTATCCTTGGAGAAAAGCAATACAATTTTTTTCCAAGTTTCATATAAGGAAAAACGCGTGGACACCGATTCGCTCTCTATGTTATTTTCTTTCCGCCCAGACGGGCGGGAGCAATGTATGATCACCAGCCGCGATATATTCAATTACAAGCTGACAAGCACCGCCGCTAAAGTCGCTTTTGTTTGGCTTGATATGGTGATCGTCAATTTGTTTCTTTTTTTCTTTATAAAATCTCTGATCTTCCATCCGTTGCGAATGGCCTATCTATCCGACATCTTCCTTTGGGGATTTTTTTTCGTCTCGGCCATCGTTCTTTTGCATTTTTTTCAACCGTGGGAAAAGAAGCGAAAACATCTTTCCCTGATTTTGCAACTGTGTCTGTTTTTTTTCTTTTCCTTTGCCATTTTCAAATTGTCAACTATTGAAACCACATCAAAGGGTACGGACTTTTCCTGGCTTCGGCCGGAAATTATCAAAACGCCGATGTGGTTGCGCATGTTCATTCCGATGTCGCCGATTTTCAGCCTTCTGTTTTGTGTGGGGATTACCTTTTTAATCCGTTCGGCCGTCAAAGCACCTCGAAATTGGTGGCTGGGCTTCATTCCCAGCACTGCGGTGGCGTTGCTGATTTGGCTGATCTTCGCCAAATTTTCCACTTTCAATGTCAGCTCCGCCCCTGGCGATCCGGGTTCGGTGATTCCCATTTACATTATTATGTTCGTCGGCCCGACGATTGTCTTTACCGCCTTTATTTGGCTGCGCTTTTTTCACATGGCGTTTCGTCTTGTGCCTTTGTTGTTTCACACGATGCTGATTCTGCTGAATTACACCAGCATTCTTCCCGTCCAAACGATCTGGGATCTGGTTCCATTCGCCGACGAGCGCCAGGCGGTGATTCAAAACATACCCGGCGCCGAGTTGCTGCACCCTGCAAGTTCCGAAAAGACAAACCCGACATTCTCTTTTCTGCGTAAAATGATCGCCGACAAGCAAAATCTTTATGTTCTTTACGGGCCGACCTGTGGCATGTATGCGATCGACCGCCAAACCGGTCGGCTGAATGATCTTTTCATTCCTGGCTTGATGCGGGATGTCACACTCAGCCCCAACGCCGAAAATTTGTGGTGTTTAAATTGGTATTTCGGTGATTTTATTGCGGTAAAACGAAATCCATTTCACTTAATCTGTCGTCAGAATTTATTCGATTTCGGCATTACCACGCCTTACCAACTAATTTTTGACGACGATCGCATTTTCATTTCCAACGTCACTCATCCGATTGTCGCTCAATTATCGCTGCAGAATCCTGATAATCCGTGTTCGCTGCAGTTGGAAAAAACGATCGATTTTTATGAAAACGGTTTTACCCGTTTCACCGACGGCGCCTACGGCCTCCACTTCGACAAGCAACGAAATCGTCTCTACACCATAGTCGGCTTTATGGAGGATCGCTTCGTCAGTGCTTTAGTGGAAATCGACCCGGACACGTTTACCGTGACCCGCAACGTTTGGTTGACGGCCGGCAATCCACTCTTCCCGCTGTCGGACCGTCCCCACGCGCTCATCCCCAGCTACTACACCGATGAAGTCCATGAAGTTTCCTTGGATAGTATGAAGATCATCCGCACGCTTCATGTTGTAGCGAATCTAGTGACGATGGAATACGACGAGAAACGGGGGTTAATCTACGGCGTAAGTCGCGCTTCCGGATTATTGGCGGTCATCGACTACACCAGCGGCAACACACTGAAAAAGCTCTTTGTCGGCCCCAAACCCGAAGCGATGGTGTTGGATCGCGCAACCGATCATTTGTTCATCGGCAGCGGTTTGGGAATTATTTCCATCGACCTAAAAAAGTTTTTAACAGCAAAATGAGCTTTATTATCTTGCGACCGCTGCACACACAGGCGCAGTGAGTGCTCGCAGGGGTACATCTCAGAAAATTCCTTGCACAGACAGTTCGCCGAGGCCCTAAAACAAATCCTCCTCGATGACGAACTGGTTGAGTGGCTCAAAACGGCCCTGCGCCAATCCCTGGATATTGAGACCGCGCACTACCTGGAAGCCGTCGAAAGCCTGACCGCCCAACTGGATCAGATAAGGTGCTTCAAACACAAGGTGTTCGAGGAGCATGTGGAGGGTTTGGTGGACAAGGCCATGTTCACCGAACTTATCAATCGCTACCGGACCGAGGAGCAGCGTCTCAGCACATTGCTCTTGACCCACCGCAACGCCGACACCAAGTACATCGAATACGGCGCAAAGATGCTCGAACTCGTGCAACATGCCGGAACTATTTACGAATCCACGAATTCGGTGGGAAAGAACAAAATGTTGAAAATTTTGTGCTCGAACTGCACTTTACTCGATGGTGTCCTCACCGTGACCTATCGGGAACCGTTCGTTTTGTTTGCGGATTTCGCACGCCAAGTGCAGAAAAAAGAACGGGTTCCGATCTCTCGGAACCCGATTGTCACGTTGAACGGGGTTGACGGGACTCGAATTGCCATTTTTGACCACCCACAATAGTGACAATAAACCAATCATTACAAGTACTTGGGGCCGAGTCTCCGCTCTCTCACACATCCTATTCGTAACGTTGACCTGACGTTGGAGTTTCGCACACTTAGCGTTCCCCTCACGTTTGTGTTGTCCCCAATCTGTCCCCAAACAAACCGGCCTTTCCGACCTTGCAAACAGGATTCTCCTAGACTCAAATCCTTGATGGTCCGCTACTCAATCGGCAATAGGTTCGGCACATCTTGACAAAAGATACGATATTTGTCACAATGTCTCCCATGCCAGTCGCCATGACCGAAAAAGATGCCGCCGCACGCCGCACGAAAATACTGGAGGCCGCACGGTGGTGTTTCCTCAACTTCGGCTTCTCGAAGACCTCGCTTGAGGACATCGCAAAACGCGCGAATATCTCGCGAACGCTGCTCTACCGAATCTTCAAGGACAAGGAAGGCATCTTTACGGCCGTCTTCGCGCACTGGCTGGTAGCGCGACACCCGGAAGCGCAGCAAGCTGCTACCGGCGCGGGTAGACCATACGAGCGCCTGCTCAACGTTTGCCGGGTGATGGTGGTCGAGCCCTGGTCCGACATGGCGGGAGCGCCGATGGGGGCTGAATTCTATGACGTGTGTGAACGGCTGGACCCCGCCATTGATGCGCATCACCGCAAGGTTGCGCTTCAGTGCGTGGCGACAATCCTGGGGGATGAGGATAGCGCAGCAGTCTTCCTTCTCGCCCTTGATGGTCTTCTATCAGACCAGCCAACTGTGGCGGTGCTCGAACAACGAATCAGTATTCTGGCGGAGCGTTTCGTGCGGTCCAAGGGTACTGCACGCAAGGCGGTTCGCCGATGAAGATCAACACAATGGAGCAGCACATGGCTCAAGACCTCGTAGGCAAAGTGATTCTGATAACCGGAGCAACGGATGGCATCGGCAAGGCCGCCGCGATGGATTTCGCCAAACGCGGAGCTACCCTGACCATCGTCGGACGCAACAAGGAGAAGACCGAGCGGGTGCTCGCCGAGCTGAAGGCCGCAGCCGGCAATGAAAATATCGACCTACTTCTCTGCGATCTCTCACGCCTGGCCGACGTGAGGCGCGCCGCCGACAAATTCAAGGCTGAGCACGACCGGCTCGATGTCCTCGCGAACAACGCTGGAGCGACCTTCAAATCGCCGGTTCTGAGTCCTGATGGCTTCGAACTGACCTTCGCGTTGAACTACCTCGCGCATTTTCAACTCACGACATCGCTCCTCGACCTCATTCGGACGACCCCAGGGGCGCGGGTCGTTTCGACATCGAGCGCGATGCAGGCCCGCGGGAAACTCGACATCGAGAAAACGCCGACCTCCCTGGAAGGTTCCGGCCCAGGCGCCTATGCGACCTCCAAGCTCGCGAATATCCTCTTCACGAAGGAACTCCAGCGGCGGCTGTCGGGCACCACCGCGACGGCGAACTGCTTCCATCCGGGCATGGTGCGCACGCAGTTTGGCGGCTTTGGCTCGGACCAAGGTTTTCTGCTGAATGTGGTCTATACGCTCGCAAGGCCATTCGCGATTACGCCTGAGCAGGGCGCCGACTCCCTCATCTGGCTCGCCACATCACCAGAGGCGGCCTCGCTCAAGGGGGAGTATGTCTCGAAGCGACGGCCGATCGCCCCGCAGAAGCAGGCTCAGGACCCAAGGCTCGCGGCCGACCTCTGGAACCTGAGCGAACGACTTTGTACAGAAGTCGCGGCACGGTCGGCATGAGAGGAGCGGCTAGCTGTCAGTTAGGAATGCTATGGTTGCTGGGTGATCCCGACGCAACGCAGGCTCTCGGTATTCTTCGACGCGACTTCCTGGCTCATGATGGCCCCGGCCCACGGCGGGTCGCGGAGTTTGTCACCGGCGGGACCGATGATACGATCCAGGCGGATGTCGTAGGCTTCGTGCGGAGCCTGTTGGATGGCTGTCAACGCAAGTAACCTTACATGCCGCTGCTGCCGAGGGAGCCGTGGAAGGGGTTGGGGAAATGAAACAGAAGAAGATATCTTCTTACGACGATTTATCCCCGGTCGGATGGCACCCAAGCGAAAAGCTAATTCAGGAAACTATCGAGCTTTCCAAGAAAGCAGGCGTCAAGGTCTATACACGCGATGATGCGATCGAGGCGCTCCACAACGTGGTCCATTTCTTTCGACTGTTAGCCAAGATGGACCGGGAGCAGAAAGCTGCGAAGGCCGCATCTGAACCGGCCCCTGTCGATAAACAGGTTTCTGAAAAGGATGTGATGGCAGATTCCATTGATAAATACGAGGCACTCGCCAGCGCAGGATCGTATGTGCTGATCATCCAGGTGAGTGAGCCGATCACCATCGAGGTCGGTCGGCTGGGGACTTTCCATTTCAACCGCGGCTTCTACGCATATTGTGGATCAGCCAAGCTCGGGATTGGAGCGCGTGTCCAACGTCATCTTAGAAAGCACGGGGAGAAGAAGCTGCATTGGCATATTGACCACCTCCTGGATTCGCCCGCCGCCTCTGTTTTGCACGCATGGGCATTCACTGAGCCTGGCCCGAGTGAGCATGATCTGGTCAATGCTCTTTTACATTTACCCGGATTCGTTCCAGGGCCAAAGGGCTTCGGCTCAAGCGATTGCGTTCAAAAATGTGGTACGCATCTGGTGCGTGGCGACCGGAAACCGAATATCGAGGAAACTGCTTTTCCGATTGGGATCGTCCTCAACGTCGAGGGTTAGGAGATAGTTGATCGATCCATTGGGTCATCAACCACCGCGGTTTAGTTCTTCGATCACGCCCCCGCTCCAGTTGTCCGCGTACTGCAGCAAGCGTGTGAGGCGAACTTCCTTGTGAGCGACGCTCCGGTTCTCCTCAATGTATTGCCCGTCGTGGTAACGGATGGCTTGGGCCTCAATATCGGAGAGCGGGACGAACCGCGCGACATGCAGCAGGCTACGTGTCGCTATGTCCATGTATGGCAGTTCCTGGTTTACAACATATCGGACGCCACGGTTGCGGACATGCCATTCACTCGGGTTGGGGAGGTAGTAAGGCATACCCGCCGTGCCAACCTTGCCCAGGTCATGGTAGAGGCCGACGATTGCACAGCTTTCTTCGGAAATGTCCGGTGCGAGCGTGTCGCGAAGCCGCAGCAACGTTCTGGTGACATTTACCGAGTGCTCGACAAGGCCGCCCTCGTGTGCGAGGTGAAACCGCGTCGAAGCCGGCGCCGTCGCCCAGTTCGTCTCCGCTCGCAGAAACGACTCTAGCTGTTCGACCGCCTCACGTCGTGTTTTCACGAGGGCCTGCAGGTCGGAGTAGCTGGCCTCCGCCAGTTCAGTCGGCGCGACATCAAGGAGTCGCTTCGCCTCGGCTAGGGTTTTCTTCCAGTCCCCCTCAAAGCGGAGAGCGCGGTCGTCGATGTAGAGATCGGCCAGCGGCTTGGCCGCAGGCCAGGGGCACTCGCCGTTCGCGTTGATCTCGTCGAACTCGACGCCCTCCCGCCGCAGGTGCTCGGCGAGTCGATCAAGATGCTCGGGTGTACTCGGCCGTGAGGTGTGGATGATGATGCGCAAGCCCAGCGCGCGAAGTTCGTGGAGCGCCTCTACCGCGCCAGGGATGGTGTGACCAAACTCATCGATGCTTTGGGCGAACGCTGCGATCACCCCGTCGAAATCGACGCAAACGGCCTTGGATCGGAACTCGTTCATCGCGATTCCCACTCCTTCAGCACCTTAATCAGGTCCGGGGATCGGCCCCCTACCGTCAGGCATGATCCCAATGCCTTCCACGACAACGTCATGTGCGCCTCCGGTGCCTGCTCCCTGCCACGATGGGGGAAGTAGAACTCGACCGCCGGACCGTTGAAACCCTCCACGAGCGCGTAGGTCGCGAAGGCTCGCTTGGCGCCCTTGATCGGGTAGAGGGTCTTGCGATTTGTCTTCCGGCCTGAGCCGATCTTCAGCCCGTGCAGTGCCCATACCTTCTCAAGGTTCTTCGTCATCTCGGCGCTCTCCGTCATCGCAGGATGGACGAACTTGCCGAGGTTCTCGGCCAGCGCATCCTGCAGTTCCGCCAAGCCCAGTCGCTTGGCCGTCCCCCACACGTCGAACCAGGACAAGTGGACGACCGCATCCGCCCACTGCTCCCGCACGCGGGAGGCGGCGGGCTTGAAGACTAGGGATTTTGAGAAGTCGATGTGGCCTCCGGTCATTGCCGG
>ERZ795059.568-NODE-568-length-47087-cov-14.455541_pt1 | contig 47087 bp, 26 predicted proteins | sample MGYA00375143_ERZ795059 | MGnify/ENA primary metagenome ERZ795059 (study PRJEB30188, sample SAMN05720168) | activated sludge metagenome | isolation source: Anaerobic digester | place: USA | collected 2015-01-07 ... | reverse complement strand
CGATCGGGTTTGATCATGATCGTTATGAAAATCGGCGGCTCTTCGCTGCGCAGCGTCGAGTCGCTCCGCCTGGCGGCCGGGGTGATTCACGGCCGGCCCGAACCGGAAAAGATCGTCGTTCTGTCCGCTGTCAGCGGCGTCACCAACCATCTGCTGCGCAGCGTCGGCGAGGCGATGCAGAGTGAGCGCAGGATCGGGGGGCTGCTCGATTATCTCAACCTGCTCCATCGCGAGCTCATCCTCGGGACCATCTCCGACCGCAGGATTCAGCACCGGGTGCTCGATGAGGTGGCCTATCTCATCTCCCGTCTTGAAAAGCTTCTCTACGGCATCGCCTACACCGGGGAGTGCAGCCGGCGCATGCGCGATCTCATTATCTCGATGGGTGAGCGGATGGCGGTGCAGCTCCTGGCCGGCGCCCTGCAGCAGCAAGGCCTCGAGGCCCAGGCGCTGGATGCGGACAAGATCGATATCGTCGCCAGTGGCGAATTCGGCAACGGCAACGCCGAACTCGAAACCACCGCCCGGATGCTGCCCCAACATCTGCACGACCTGCTCCGGCGCGGCGGCATTCCGGTCATTACCGGCTTTTTCGGCCGTACACCCGGGGGCCATACCATCACCTTCGGGCGCGGGGGCACCGATTACAGCGCCGCCATAATCGCCCATGCCATGGAGGCCGAGGAGCTGCAGATCTGGAAGGACGTCGACGGCTTCCTCACCGCCAATCCCGAAATCGTCCCCGAGGCACGACCGCTCGACTACCTCGCCTACGACGAGGCGGCGGAGCTGAGCTATTTCGGCGCGGCTATCCTCCATCCGCGCACCGTCGAACCCCTCTCGCGCAAGGGTATACCGGCGGTGATCCGCAACACCTACCGGCCCGATGCCCCGGGCACGCGCATCGGCGCCGAAAAACAGCAGCACCAGGAGATCATCAAGAGCGTTGTCACCAACTCCGACATCGGCATGCTGCGGCTGCACGGGGCCAGCCTCGGCCAGCAGGTCGGCTTTTTAAAGACCGCGGTCTCGGCCCTGAGCGATGCCGAGATCAACATCATCTCGGTCATCACCGCCCAGACAGCGGTAAATCTTCTGCTCGGGAAGGGTGATGTGGAGCGCAGTGCCCGCCTGGTCGAGGGGTTGCATATCGCCTATGTCGACCAGATCGAACCGGTGACGGATGTGGCCTTGATCGGCGTGGTGGGGGAGGGACTTGACACGACGCGGGGGCTGGCGGCGCGGGTCTTCAAGGCGGTGGCAGGCGCGGGCGCCAATGTGGAGATGATCGCCTCGGGGGCGTCGAGGGTGACGCAGTATTTCATCATCAAGGAGAGGGACAGGGACGCGACGGTACGGGCGATCCACAGTGAATTCTTCGGCTCGCCCGCCCAGGCGGTGAGGCGGTAAAGGCTCAGCTCTTTTTCTTTTTGGCGGTCAGCTCCATGGCGGAAAAGGCCAGAACAATGCCGAAAAAGAGGGTCACTGATGCCCCGTAGAGAAAGCCCTCCACCCAGTCAGTTCCCTTGTTCATGGCGAAGTTGCGCCGGAACCAGATATCGGCCTCGACGATGTCGAATTTGGCGATGAGGCGGGGGGTATAGTCGCGAAAGTAGCTGTAGAGAAAGAAAAAAAAGGCGAGGAGGGAAAGCCGCCGCCCCAGCCGGAGGGCCGAAGAGGAGGAGCCCTTGAAGGCGAGCCAGGTCACAAAAGTGCCGAAGAGGGCCACGAGCTGAAAATGGTCCAGCAGTACTTTTTTTACTTCAGGTGGCATATTCGGGCTCCTTCACCGGGGCGGGCAGTCCCGCGCTTGCTCACTCCTGAATTGCCTCATCCCCGGCCTCATCCGTTCCCGAGTCAATGGCGGGATAGCGGAACTCCTCGAAATTGAGCTGCACTTCGATGTTGAAAAAGCGGTAGAGTTCAGCGAGCATGGCTGCGCCGTCCTCATCTTTGGTGCGGCAGACCAGGGTGAGCAGGACGAACTCTTGCTTGACGGTCTCCGCGGTGTCGCCCTTGCCGAGGGTGGTCTTTTTCTGCTTGATCGTGAAGGGGCGGATCGTCACCGCCGGGATCTGGTACTCTTCGCCGGTGAGGTTGTCCATGATGGAGAGGCGAACCAGGCCTCGGACCATGTTCTTGTAGAGTTCACGAATCTGATCACTGTCATCGATTTCCGCCTCGATCTGCATCTGGACCTGGCGTACGATGAGATCGTCAGCGCCCTTGTCGTCCGCCGGCCAGTACTTCTTGATCACTGCTTTTTCAAAGATGAGCATTTCCACTCCCTTGGCTTGTTGGTTCCACGATAAAAAAGTAATGAAAAATCGGCTGCAATGCAAGCGCTTATTTGCCGTGGTATGGGGCGGCAGCGGCGCCCGGCCGGGCCAAAATAAATCTTGACATAGAGAATAAAAATAGTTAACATTAACCGTATTTGGCCCTGGCTTTACGATTCAAAGGAGGTGGAGGCAATGCTGGTCCGAGCCAAGGTAGAACGTGTGACGCTCGACACGGCGACCAGCCGATTTGTGGTCATCCTCAAGGATGAAAAGCAGAGCCGGTGGCTGCCCATTGTGGTCGGTTCAACTGAGGCGCAAGCCATTGCGCTTCAGCTCGAGAATATCGCCCCACCCCGTCCCCTGACCCACGATCTCATCCGCAACCTGCTGGAGATGCTCACCATTACGGTGGAGAAGGTGGTGGTCAGTGATCTGCGCGACAACACCTATTTCGCGATCATCACCATGACCAACAACGGCAGGGCCAAGGAGATCGACGCGCGCCCGAGCGACGCCATCGCCATCGCACTGCGCATGAACGCTCCGATTTTCGTCGTCGAAGAGGTGATGCGCAAGGCGGCGATTATGGATGGCGTGCCCCCCTCCGAGGATGCGGACGATGAGCAGGCTCCCGGCGACCGCCTCGAGCAGCTTAATATCGATCTCATCAACGCCGTCCAGGAAGAGCGCTACGAAGAGGCGGCTCGCATCCGCGATGAGATCAAGAGAGTCAAGTCACACCTGCGTGAAAAGACCACCTGAGACGATTCCCTCTTTTCCCAAGAGCCTCATTGAATAATGAGGCTTTTTCATATCCACGAAAGTGAGTGCACGCATGAAGGAAAAAAGCAAGAAGGAGGGGGGCGCCGCCTCCCGCAGCCCCTGGTTCTGGATTCCTTCCCTCTATTTCGCCGAAGGCATCCCTTATGTGGTCATCATGACGGTATCGGTGATCATGTTCAAGCGGTTGGGCCTCTCCAATACCGACATCGCCCTCTACACCAGCTGGCTTTACCTCCCCTGGGTGATCAAGCCCCTCTGGAGCCCGGTGGTCGATATCCTCAAGACCAAGCGTTTCTGGATCATCGCCATGCAGCTGCTCATCGGCATCGGCTTTCTGGCGATCGCCATGGCCATCCCCCTGCCCAATTATCTCTTTTATACCCTGGCTGTGCTCTGGGTGCTCGCCTTCGCCTCCGCAACCCATGACATTGCAGCCGACGGCTTCTATATGCTCGGCCTTTCGGATGACCAGCAGGCCTGGTTTGTCGGCATCCGCAGCACCTTTTACCGTTTTGCGATGATCACGGGGCAGGGACTGCTTATCATCCTCGCCGGCTACATCGAGGGCCATTCCGGACTCTCGCCGGTGACTTTGCCGGTGCAGGCCGGACCGCAAACGGCGGCCGTGCAGATGTTTCATCCCGACTCTCTGGCGGCCGCCACGCCGGGCGGTGGTCTGCGGATGATCTGCGCGCCGGAACGGCTGATCATCAGCAGCGAATTGCAGCCCAAGGCCAGGATCGATTCCCTCTTCCGTTTCACCCATGCCTGGAACCTTGAGCACGGCTTTTATCCTGCCGAGAGCACAGCGCTCAAGAAGGAGGAGGGTGGACCCTCCTGGTGGTCCCGCAGCGTTGCCCGGCCGCTGGAGGATTGTCTCCGCCGCCATTTCGGCGAAGAGCGCGAGTTGGCCGCCCTGGGCGAGGCCCGCGCGGGCAATGTCGGCGCCGTCTATTTCCGCCTCTCACAGCCGCCCGAACCCGGCAAGGAGGTGGTGGTCAATTTCAGTCGCGATGCGGGCGACAAATCGATCAATCTCGTCGAGGGGAGCCGCCTGGTCTTCACGGAATCCAACTGGAACAAGCCGGCCATCGCCCTCATCCAACTCGATCCCAAGCTGCAAAGTGAGGCCACAGGCAGCTATGTGGCCCGCGCCGGCAACATCCCCCTCTCCTGGTCGGTCACCTTTATCGTCCTCGGCATCCTCTTTCTCATCTTTTTCTTCTATCACGGCTTCGCCCTGCCCAGGCCGGCCAGCGACGTCGGGGTGCAGTCACGCAACTTTCTCAGGGAGTTCTTCAACACCTTCGTCTCCTTTTTCAGGCGCAAGCACATCGGCGCCATCCTCGCCTTCCTGCTCCTCTACCGCTTCGGCGAGGCGCAGCTGGTCAAGCTCATCCATCCCTTCATGCTCGACAGCCGTGAACTTGGGGGACTGGGCATGACCACCGGTGAGGTGGGGCTGGTCTACGGCACTATCGGCATCATCGCCCTCACCATTGGCGGACTGCTAGGCGGTTTTGTCGTGCCGAGGCGCGGACTCAAGTTCTGGCTCTTTCCCATGCTCTTCATTATCCATCTGCCCGATCTGGCCTTCATTTACCTCTCCCAGGCCCAGCCGGATAACCTCTGGGTGGTAAGCTTGTTTGTCGCTCTCGAGCAGTTCGGTTACGGATTCGGTTTCACCGCCTATATGCTCTACATGATCTACGTCGCAGGCGAGGGCGAGCACAAAACCGCCCATTACGCGATCTGCACCGGACTGATGGCGCTGGGCATGATGGTGCCGGGCATGTTCAGCGGCTGGCTGCAGGAGATCATCGGCTATCGCCACTTCTTCATCTGGGTGGTGCTGGCGACCATACCCTCCTTCATCGCCGCCTATTTCATCCCGCTCGAGCAGGGATTCGGCAAAAAAAAGTGAGGAAGTAATGAAAGAGCTGATCGTCTGCTGCTGCACTTTGCTGCTTCTGACCGCGGCCTGCGGGGCCGGGACGCCGGCCTCCAAGCCGGTGAAGCTGGGCGTGGATGTGCTGGTGAGCGATCCGCCGCCCCTCATCCAGGGCAAACGGCTCGGCCTGATCACCAACGCCACCGGCCTGACCTCCGGCCATGAGTCGACCATCGATGCCCTGCGCCGGCTCCCCGGCATCCAGCTCGTCGCCCTCTTCGGCCCCGAGCACGGTGTACGCGGGGATGCCGAGGCCGGTGCAGCGGTTGAGGGATATGTCGATGCCAGGAGCGGAATAAGGGTCTTCAGCCTTTATGGACGCAACCACAAGCCCACCCCCGAGATGCTGGAGGGTGTGGATGTGCTTCTCTACGATATCCAGGACATCGGCTCACGCCCTTACACCTATATTTACACCATGGCACACGGCATGGAGGCGGCCAAGGAGAACGGGATCCCCTTTGTCGTGCTCGACCGCCCCGATCCCCTCGGGGGTATGCTGGTCGAGGGGCCGGTGCTCGATCCGCGCTTCCGCAGCGGCATCGGCCTCTATCCGATCCCCTACGTTTACGGTCTGACTGCGGGCGAACTGGCGCGGCTGTTCAATGAAGAATTCGGCATCCATTGCGATCTGAGTGTGGTGGCCATGGAGGACTGGCGGCGGGGGATGTCTTTCGAGGAGACCGGGCTGATGTGGGTACCGACCTCGCCCCACATCCCGCAGGCCCAGTCGGTCCGCCACTGCGCGGCGGTGGGCTCGATCGGCGAGCTGCACCAGGTCGATGTCGGGGTCGGCATGCCGGGGCCCTTTGAGTATGCCGGCGCCCCCTGGATCACCGCCGAGGAACTGGCGGGGGAGCTTAATGGCCGGAACCTCCCCGGCGTCTTTTTTCGTCCGCTTCATTACACCCCCTTTTATGGTACTTTCAAGGGGGTCAAGCTGCAGGGGGTGCAGATCCATATTCTCGATCCCGTTCGCTTCCAGCCGGTGGCGGTACAGATTCACATCCTTTGCGCCCTGCAAAAGCTCTACCCGGAGCGGAACATCTACGACACCTCCCGAATCGACATGTTCAACAAGGCGATGGGGACCGATCGGGTCTGGAAACAGATCCGCGCCGGCGCCGGTGCTGAGGAGATCATCGCCTCCTGGCAGAACGGCCTGCAGCAGTTCGAACCCCTGCGGCAGAAATACCTGCTCTACCGCTGAGCCCGGGGCGGACCCAAGGGGGGAGAAATGGCTGGGCGGGAACATTTCCTCCCCTGATGCGTCTATTAACCGTTCCCCGGCTATTGCAGGCGGCCCTACCCTGGCGCCCGTCCCAGCCCTGCGCACCGATCCCAGCGCAGCGAAAACACATCCCTCAAAATTGCGGTCCAGCCGGGACCGCCCGTCATTCATTGGACAGGTATATTCATGCTCAAAAAGATCATGCAAAAACGCTGGTTCTGGCCTGCCCTCGCCGGCCTGCTTCTGCTCATCTGGCTGCTGAGTGCGCAGAACGGCGACGGGTCCAGGAGTGAACCCGTTTGGAGCGATCTGCGCCTGAGCGATTTCAGTATCGATGCCGTGGAGACCGGCGAGGTCGAGGCAGTCCATTCGGTCGATCTCTCTCCTCCCATGGAATGGCGCATGGACATGCAGATCATCGCCATGGTCCCTGAGGGGACAGTGGTGAAGGAGGGCGATTTCCTCGTCCAGTTCGACACCTCCGAACTCGAGGATCGTCTTGAGTTGGCGCAGAACACCCTGACCTCCCTGCTGGCCCAGCGTGACGGCCTGCGCGCCGAGCAATCCGCGCGCATTTCCCAGCTTAAAGCCAATATTGCGGCCGCGACCTATTCGGAGGAAATCGCCGTCCTGCAGCGCGAACTGCTCAAGTACGAGGCGGCGGTGAAGCGGATGGATGCAGAACTCGAGGAGAAAAAGGCCCGGATTTCCCACATCGAGGCCCAGACCAATCTTGAGTCCCAGGAGGTCATCCATGCCTCGGCCTTGAGCACCCTGCGGGTGGAGATTGAGAAGAGCCGGGGGGAGGTGCGCGAACTCGAGGAGAAGATCGGCAATCTGACCCTGCGCGCTCCCATCGGTGGTCTGGTGGTTTACCAGGAGATCGAATCCGGCGGCGAACGTAAAAAGATCGCTGTCGGCGACAAGCCCCGCCCCGGCGAGCCCGTGATCAGTATTCCCAACCTTGATACCATGCAGGTCAAGCTGCGCGTCAACGAGATGGATGCCGCCCGCCTGAGCATCGATCAGAGCGCCCGTATCAGCCTCGAGGCCTATCCCGGCCGATCCTTTGATGGCCAGGTGGCGCGGATCGCCAAACTGGCGCAAAAGCAGGATTTCGATTCCGAAATCAAGGATTTCGAGGTCATCGTGCGCATGAGCCAGGCCGATTCGGTGCTCAAACCCGGCATGACCGCCAGGGTCCAGATCGCTCTGGGGCTGGAGCAAAATGTCCTCACCGCACCTACGGGAGCCATCTTCGAGCGCGGGGGGGAGAGAGTGGTTTTTCCCAAAAAGGGCTATCCCGAGCCCCTGGCTGTCGAGACCGGGTCGCGCAGCGACCAGCGCATCGTGGTGGTTTCCACCGAACTAAAGCCCGGGGAGCTGCTCTCCCTGACCGCCCCGGACAGCGGCTGGCACCGCATGGGCTATGCCGCCTATGCGGCCGCATCCTTGCGGCGCGGGCAGAACCTGAGCGCGGCCTTTGCCGAGATGGAGAGGCGGGGGCTGACCTATGATTACGATGGCAACCGCAACCGCCGGGTCATCGCCCGGGCCCCCGCCGGTGCGGCAGGGGATTTCGAGGGCGTGCAGGGCCGCATTCCGGGCATGCCTGGGAATGGCAGGCCGATGGAGATCGATCCCGCCAGGATGAAGCAGCTCGAGGAGGCGATGCGCGGCATGCAGCCCGGTCCGGGTGCCCCCGCCGGCATCTCCCCCGGCGACACCTCGATGGTGCGCCGCATGCGCCAGGGCAGACGGCCCGGCGGTCAGGGATTCCCTGGCGGCTTTACGCCGGGCGACACCTCGGGCATGCGCCGCATGCGCCCGGGAAGATGGCCCGGCGGTCAGGGATTTCCGGCCGGTGCTGCTCCTGGTGACAGCAGCCGCGCCAGGAGAAGAATGACGCCCCCGACGGGCGCTGAGAACCGCCGGACCCCGGGGGGTGAAGGATTTATCCAGGGCGCTCCTGACGGGAGCCGGCCCGGTCGTTGAGGTAAATGCTGATCTATTGTTGTTGGCTTAACCACAAAAGGCGAACAGATGAAGAAATACCTTGAAGAGATAAAAAAAGCCTGGCGCTGGTTCGACGCTCATCTGCTGGTGCGCCTGGGCAAATGGCGCATTCCCGTGCTTGTGCTGGCGGCCCTGCTCCTTGTCTTCGTAATCTACAAAAAGACCCTGGGCTCGGTCCCCGATGTGGCCACTACTGCCGCGCGCTTCGGCGACTTTGTCATCGACATCAACCAGAGCGGTGAGCTCTATGCAGTCAAATCGGTATCCGTGGGCGTCCCCGCCAAAGTCAGGGGCAGTCTCCGCGTTGTCGCCCTGGCTGAGGACGGCTCCCTGGTCCGGACGGGCGATTTCCTCGTCCAGTTCGACACCGCCGAGGCCAGTCAGGATCTCGAGGACCGTCGCAATGAATACGAATCGGCCCTCGCCGATCTGGCCAGCCTGCAGGCCTCGAACAGGTCGACCATGGCCCAGCTCAATACCGCCTACGAGACCGAGCAATACTCTTTTGAGCAGGCCAAACTCCGCTACGAACAGATGAAATACGAGGCCCCCTCCAAACAGCGTGAGCAGGAACTCAGCCTTAAAAAGGCCACCCTCTCACTGGAACAGGCCCAGCGCAAGATCGAATCCCAGGAGATCATCAACAAGGCGGACCTGACCAAAAGCAACCTCAAGCTGCGCCAGGCCCGGCTCCGTTATGAGCAGAAAGCCCAGGAGCTGAATGATCTCACCTTGCGCGCCCCCATCGACGGTATGGTGGTGCTGCAGGAGATCTGGGGCGCCAACGGCCGCGCCAAGGTCAAGGTCGGCGACAGTCCCTTCCGCGGCCAAACCCTGGTTGAGATCCCCGATCTCGCGACCATGATGGTCAAGGCCAAGGTCAACGAGGTTTTTATCAGCCAGGTGCACCCCGACCAGCAGGCGGTCCTCTCCGTCGACGCCCTCCCCGGCCAGCAGTTCTACGGCAAGGTGCTGCGTGTGGCCACCCTCGCCAGCCGTGAGAGCGACTCGGAAGTCAAGACCTTTGATGTTGAGATCCTTATCGACGGAGCCGACGGGCGCTTGCGCCCTGGCATGACCGCCCAGTGTCAGATCATCACCGACCGCATCAAGGACAAGCTTTTCGTGCCCCTCGAAAGCGTGGTCCACAAGGACGACACCACCATCGTTTACATCAAGAAGGGTGGTTTTAAACGCCGTGAGGTGCAGATCGGTCCCAAGAACAGCGATTTCATCGTCATCGAAAAGGGACTCAAGCAGGGTGATCTGGTGGCTCTGCGCGATCCCACCCTTCCGGTCACCGCCGCGGGGGAAAAGAGCACGGCCGCGATCAAGGAGAAGCGGTCTGAACGCCGGGCGCCCGGCGGCCGCGGCGCCTTTATGATCATGCGCTGAACAGAAAGAGTCCACATGAATATACGTGAAAGTGTCGAGATCGGCCTGGAGGGCATTCGCAGCCACAAACTGCGCTCGATCCTCACTGCCCTCGGGATCATCTTTGGCGTGGCTGCAGTCATCGCCATGCTCTCCATCGGGGAGGGGGCCAAGCAGGAGGCCCTCGAGCAGATCCAGCTCATGGGCATGAACAACATCCTCATCAACGATATCCCGATTGAGGATGAAGAGAGCGGTGCCGGCCGCAGCAATCTCTCGCGCGGGCTTTTGCTCGAGGATGCCGCCGCCCTGCAGACGATCAATCCCCTGGTGGCCATGGCCATCCCGGAGCGTTCGGTCAAAGAGCAGATCTATTTCGGCCAGGAGAGCGTCGAGGCGACTGTGGTCGGCACCCTGCCTGATTATGAGCGAGTGATGGCCTTCACCCCACGCCTGGGCGCCTTTTTCAATTATCAGGATGTCACGGAGGCGCGCCGGGTTTGCGTCCTCGGCGCCGAGGTCCGCTACGCCCTCGTTCTCTTCCAGGATCCGGTCGGTGAGCGCATCAAGATCGGCAGCCAGTGGTATACCGTGCTCGGGGTGATGGAGGAGAAGCCCAGCGCGGGCGCCGGCTCGGGGATTTCCGACAATCTCAACAACAATATCTACATCCCCATCACCGCTGCGGTCAAGCGCTTCCCCCGCTCCGTGTTCGCCAGCGAGATCGACCGCATCATCATCCAGGTCAAGGATTCCGGCCGCATCGAGGAGGCGGCCGCGATCGTCCGCAACAGCCTCATCCGCCGCCACAACCAGGTCAGTGATTTCACGATCACCATCCCCGAGGCGCTGCTGCGTCAAAAGCAGCAGACCCAGCGTATCTTCAACATCGTCATGGGGGCCATTGCCGGCATCTCCCTGCTGGTGGGGGGGATCGGCATCATGAACATCATGCTCGCTTCGGTGATGGAACGGACCCGGGAGATCGGGGTGCGGCGCGCGGTCGGGGCCCGGCAGCGCGACATCCTCGGCCAGTTTCTGGTCGAGGCCATGGTGCTCAGTTTCGCCGGGGGGCTGCTTGGAGTGCTGCTTGGCTTCATTCTGACCAAGGTTATCGCCCTCTATGCAGGCTGGCGCACCCTGGTCAGCTTAAGCGCCATCATTCTGGCTTTCACCGTCTCGGCCGCCGTCGGCATCGTTTTCGGCATTTATCCGGCCCGGCAGGCGGCCAGGCTCGATCCGATCGTTTCCCTGCGTTATGAATAGCGGCTTGCCGCGTGCTAATTCTTGAGGAGCATATGGTTCAGATTCGCTTTTTCCCCGTACTTGTCCTGATCTCCTTCGCGCTTCTGACCGCCGGCGGGCGGGGTTGGTGCCAGGAGAGTTCTGCGCCGGCGCTCGGCGACTCTTCGTCCGTCGCTGTGCCGGAGCATCCCGCTCTCCAGGCCGCAGGAGCTGAAAAAGCCATCCTCACCCTCGACGAGGCGATTAAAATCGCCCTCGAGCAGAGCTACGAGATGAAATCCCTGCGCCTGAGTCTGAATCAGGCGGCGCAGAATCTGATCGCCGCCAAGGGGCGCTTCAAGACCAACGCCGATCTCAGCCTGGAGGCGCCGAACTGGAACGAGACCGTCTCCGAAATCCAGGTGCCCGGTGCTCTGCCGGTCTTTAATACCACCGGCTACACCCGCTTCCTCGGCACCCTCGATATCAACCAGCCCCTGCCGACCGACGGCGCCTTCACCCTGCGCGGCCAAAGCTACCACCGCGATGTCTCGACCTATCTCCAGGAGCAGGATGAGGACGTCTCGCGCAGCGAAATCTACAACTCGATCAGCCTCCGCTTCAAACAGCCCCTCTTCGCGATCAATCAGCTCAAACTGGGATTGAAGAACGCCAACCTCAGCTACGAGCGCACCTTTCAGCGCTTTCGGCGCAGCGAGCTGGATATCGTCTACAGCGTCACCCGCTCCTTCTTTGATTATTATCAGGCGACCCGACGGCATGAGATCACCAGTGAAAACCTCAACCAGCAGCAGGAACTCTACGACCTGGCGGCAAAAAAATATGCGGCCGGCCTCATCCCCGAGGTCGAGGCCCTGCAGATGGAGGTCGATCTGGCGGAAAGCCGGGCCGCCCTGCTCTCGGCTGAAGGAGCCCGGCAGCGCAGCGAGGATAATTTCAAGCAGCTGATCGGACTCCAGCTCTCCGATGCTGTGGCCGTGCGCACTGATTTCGAGCTCGAAAAGGTCAAGGTTGATCTGGAGCGAGCCACGGCACTGGCGATGAAATACCGCACCGAACTGCGCGAGGGGCAGATCGATATCGAAATGGCCCGGCTCGACGTCAAGCAGGCCGATGCGCGCAGCGAAATGCGCGGCGACATCGCCGCCTTTTACGACGTCACCGGGGTGAGCAATTCCAGTCTGCCCTATAAATCACCCTGGGACCGGCTGTGGGATTCGAGTATCGAGGATATGGACCGCCGTCCGCACAACCGCGGCGTCACCTTCACCCTGACCGTGCCGCTCTGGGATTGGGGGGTCAACCACGCCGAGGTGCAGTCGGCGAGGGCGGCCCTTTCGACCAGCGAACTGAGCCTGGAGGAGCAGAAAAAAACCATCCAGCGCGAAGTGCGCGACGTGGTCATGCGATTGCGTGAGGCCGAAAACCGCGTCGAGGTGCTGAAAAGGAACCAGGAGGTGGCCCAGCGCGCTTTCGACATCACCCTCGAGCGCTTCAACAACGGCGATATCACCAGCCAGGACCTGGCCCTCGACCGCAACCGCCTGACCACGGCCAAGACCTCCTATCTCGAGGCCTATGTCGATTTCAAACTCGCGGTAGCAGACCTCCAGCGCAAGACCATGTGGGATTTTGTCCTTGACCGCAGCCTGCTGGATACGGCACCGGAAGCGGGGAAATAAGTTCTGACCGCATTTCCCTCTCTGCAGACCGGCCCTGCTGCGTGTAGAATAGGATGATTAAAGAAGCGTTTTCTTCGCGGACATTAACTTGATGGGACGGGTATGAAACTGACAGTCATCGGTTCCGGGTATGTGGGTTTGGTGGCGGGGGCGTGCTTTGCTGAAGCCGGCAATCAGGTCATCTGCATGGATGTGGACGAAAAAAAGATCGCCGGCCTCCGCAAGGGATTGATCCCGATCTATGAACCCGGTCTGGAGGGACTGGTCGAACGCAATCACAAACTGGAACGGCTCTCTTTCACCACCTCGATAAAGGATGCGGTCGAGCAGTCGGATATCCTCTTCATCGCGGTAGGCACTCCTCCCGAGGAGGACGGATCGGCGGATCTCAGCCACGTTCTGGCGGTCGCCCGGTCCATCGGCAAGCTCATGAACGGCTACAAGATCGTCGTCAACAAGAGCACGGTTCCGGTGGGCACGGCGGACAGGGTGCGCGAGGCCATCGCCGCGGAGACCGATCTCCCCTTCGACGTCGTCTCCAATCCGGAGTTTCTCAAGGAGGGGGCTGCCATCGATGATTTCATGTATCCTGACCGGGTCATCATCGGCACCCGCAATCCCAAGGTGGGGGAGATCATGCGCGAACTCTACCAGCCCTTTGTCCGCACCGGCAATCCGATCCTGGTCATGGATGAACACAGCGCGGAGGTGACCAAATACGCCGCCAATTCCCTGCTGGCGACCAAGATCTCCTTCATCAACGAGATCGCCAATCTCTGTGACCGCGTCGGCGCCGATGTGGAGATGGTGCGCCGCGGCATTGGATCGGACAAGCGCATCGGCCACTCTTTCATTTTTCCCGGCATGGGTTACGGCGGCTCCTGCTTTCCCAAGGATGTCAAGGCGATCATCCATACCGGCAAGCAGTATGGCTGCCGCCTCAAGGTCCTGGAAGCGGTCGAGGCCGCCAATGAGGAACAGAAGACGATTCTGCTGCCCAAGATCCGGGAGCATTTTCAGGGCAAGCTGGCCGGCCTCACCCTCGCCCTCTGGGGGCTCAGCTTCAAGCCGCGCACCGATGACATGCGCGAAGCCCCGGCTATCCCCCTGATCAACGCCCTTGACGCCGAAGGGGTCAAGCTTCAGGCCCACGATCCCGCCGCCCTTCATGAGGCCCGGCGGCTGGGCCTCGACAAGAAGGTCAGGCTGTTCGAAAACAACTATGAAGCACTGCAGGGCGCTGACGGTCTGGTGATTGTCACTGAATGGCTCGATTACCGGGAACCTGATTTCGAGCGCATTCGCAAGGCCCTCAATACTCCGGTCATCTTCGACGGCCGCAATATCTACAATCCGGTCAAGATCCGCGATCTCGGTTTCAGCTATTATGCCATCGGCCGCCCGCAAGCCTGACCCAGCAGCACGCAGACAAAAAAGCCTCCCGGGGCATGCCCCGGGAGGCTTTTTTATTGGAGTTGGCTAAAAGCCCTGATGTTCCGTGCGAGCGATGATTTCATCCTGCAGGGCCTTGCTGAGGTCGAGGAAATAGTCGCTGTAGCCGGCGACGCGGACGATGAGATCGCGGTGCTCTTCGGGGTGAGCCTGGGCGTGGCGGAGGGTGGCGGCGTCCACCACATTGAACTGGATGTGATGGCCGCCGAGGGTGAAATAGCCGCGCACAAGGTGGCTGAGGTGGTCGATTCCCTCCTCCCCCTTGAGCAGGGAGGGGGTGAACTTTTGGTTGAGCAGGGTGCCGCCGGTGCGGACGTGATCCATCTTGGCGGCCGATTTCAGCACCGCCGTCGGCCCCTTGCGGTCAGCCCCCTGGACCGGCGAGATCCCCTCGCTGAGGGGCGTACCCGCCTTGCGCCCGTCCGGCGTGGCGCCGGTGACCGAACCGAAATAGACATGACAGGTGGTCGGCAGCATGTTGATCCGGTAGACCCCCCCCTTGGTGTTGGGGCGGCCGTTGACCAGGCTGTAATAGATCTCAAAAACCTCGCTCATGAGTTCGTCAGCAAAATCGTCATCATTGCCGTATTTAGGGCACTTGTTGATCAGCCACATCCGCGTCACCTCCTCGCCCGCAAAGTCCCCCTGCAGCAGGGCGAGGAATTCGGCCATGCCGAGCCGCTTCTGCTCAAAGACGTACTGCTTCAGGGCCGCCAGGCTGTCGGTGACCGTGCCGATGCCGACCCCCTGGATGTAGCTGGTGTTGTAGCGGGCTCCCCCGGCGTTGTAATCCATCCCCCGGGCGATGCAGTCGTCGATGAGGATGGAGAGAAAGGGCACCGGCATGTGCAGGGCGTAGAGGCGTTCGATGATGTTGTTGCCGGCCAGCTTGATTGCGACAAAGTGGGCCATCTGCTGCCGGAAGGCGGCCATGAGATCGGCAAAGCTGTGCCATTTCGCGGGATCTCCGCTGTGCGGCCCGAGCTGGCGCCCGGTGCGGGGATCGAACCCGTCGTGCAGGGTCAGTTCGAGGAGCTTGGGAATGTTGAAATAGCCGGTGAGGATATAGGCCTCCTTGCCGAAGGCCCCGGTCTCGACGCAGCCCGAGGTGCCCCCCTGGCGGGCATCCTCCACGGACTTGCCCTGGCGCAGCAGCTCCTCGACTATTGTTTCGGCGTTGAAGATCGAGGGTTGGCCCCAGCCCTTGCGCACCACCCTGAGGGCGTGCTTGAGAAAGGCATCGGGATTTTTGCGACTGAGCTGGATGTTAGAGCTGGGCTGGACCAGCCGCATCTCATCGATGACCTCGAGGATGAGGTAGGAGAGCTCGTTGACCCCATCGCTGCCGTCGGCCTTGAGGCCGCCGCTGTTGATGTTGGCGAAATCTGTATAGGTCGAGCTCTCGGCGGCGGTGACGCCGACCTTGGGTGGGGCCGGCTGATTGTTGAACTTGACCCAGAAACACTGCAGCAGCTCGCGCGCTGCCTCCCGGGTCAAACTGCCCTCATCAAGCTCACTTTTGTAAAAGGGGTAGAGGTGCTGGTCGAGGCGGCCGGGATTGAAGGCGTCCCATGGATTGATCTCGGTGATGACCCCGAGATGGATGAACCAGTAATACTGCAGGGCTTCGTGGAGGGTGCGCGGTTTCTCGGCCGGGACGCGGCGGCAGATCGCAGCGATGGTTTTCAGTTCGGCCTTGCGGACAGGATCCTTTTCGTTTTTAACCAGGGCTGCCGCTTTGTCGGCGTAGCGCCTGGCCAGAACGATGATCGATTGCGCGCAAAGACGCATGGCCTTGAGTTCCTCTGCGCGGTCATAAGCGGTGGCATCATTGACGAAGTCGAGCTCAGCCAGCCGGGTCTCGATATCAGCGATAAAATCGTTCATCCCCTTGTGGTAGATCTTGTCGTCGAGCACGGTGTGGCCGGGTCCGCGCTGCTCCATGAACTCGGTGAAGATGCCCGCCTCATAAGCCTGCTTCCACTCCTCACTCATGCTGGCGAGGATCATCTCCCGCATGCTTCGCCCCCTCCAGAAGGGAATGAACTCCTCCCGGTAGAGGCGGCGGGTCCCCTCATCGACCCTGAAAAAGACCTTTTCGCGGCTGTCGAGGATCTCCAGGTCCTGGAGGGAGTGGCAGCAGAGTTCCGGAAAGGTGGAGGTGGCTTTGGGCGCGGGGCCGCGTTCGCCGACGATGAGCTCGCCGTCGTTGATACAGATTTCCTTTTCCTGCATGATGGCGGCAAAAACGCGGGCGCGCAGCATCGGAGGGGAGATGAGGCCGGCTTGACGGTAGATGCGGGTGACAATTTCGGCGCGTTCGGTGGAAAGGGTGGGAACGGCTTGCAGGCTTTTTTCGCGCAAAAGGCGCACGCGTTCGGTCATCATGGCAGCTCCCTGTAATAGTGGGCGGCGATACGGCTTCGGGGTGCACTCTAGCCCCCGATGTGGACCTCTTCGATATGGTTGCGCAGGTCTTGCGCCATTCTCTCGATCGCTGTATGATCGGGCGGAACGGCCTGCTCGAGATGGAAAGCCCGTCCGAGACGGTGATATTTTTCCGCTCCACCTCCGTGGAAGGGGAGGAGATGCAGCCTTTTGGTATGGTGCAATCGCTGGAGCAGCTCGACCAGCCCCTTGATATCCTCCGGGCTGTCGTTGACACCCGGGATGATCGGCAGGCGCAGGCTGATGGCACAGCTTCTGGCGTCAAGTCTGGTCAGATTGTCAAGGATGCGGCGATTGGAAACGCCGGTCCAGCGACGGTGTTTTTCCGGATCGACGATCTTGATGTCAAAAAGGAATCGGCTGGTCAGGGGGGCGATGCGTTCAAAGACGCTCCAGGGGGCATAACCGCAGGTGTCGACGATGGTATGCAGTCCCTCATGCCGGGCGGCGGTGAGCAGGGCGTGCAGGAAATCGGGCTGGCGGGTTGGCTCGCCGCCGGAGAAGGTGACGCCCCCTCCGGACTGGTCGTAAAAGACGCGGTCGGCGAGTATCTCCAGCATCACCTCTGATACACTCATCTCACGGCCGACGCGCACGCGGGCCTCGACGGGGCAGACCTGGGCGCAAATTCCGCAGGCGATGCATTTTTCCCGGTGAGTGACCAGCCCGGCTGCGGTGTTTTCAATCGCCCCCACCGGACAGGCGGCAATGCAGTCGCCGCACATCAGACAAATGTCCGTGCGCAGCATCATCTCCGGCTGCGGTGAAATTGATTCGGGATTGTGACACCAGGCGCACTGCAGGGGGCATCCCTTGACAAATACTGTGGTGCGGATGCCCGGCCCGTCATGCACCGAAAAGCGCATGATGTTAAAGATCAAGCCCGTAATATTCTGGAAATCGGCCATCCTCTCCATTTCGCTGGGTTCGAGGCTATAATATAGCTCCGCCTTGCGAATCGCGCAAGAGATATTTCCAAAGCCCTCCGGTATACGACGCCGCGCGGCGATGAAGGAACGCCCACTCCTTCACCGCCGGATTCGTCAAAGCCGCTCAGTCGATGAGGGTGAAGATCTGCTCGACGGGGGGATGCTGTTTGGGAACGGGTGTGCTTTCGGGAGTGCCTATGGCTACTGCGGTAACCAGCTCCCAGGGCTGCTCCAGCCCGAGCACTTTCTCCAGCTCGGGCCGCGCCACCATCAGGCCGGAGAGCCAGCACGCACCGAGCCCCAACTCGGTGGCGGAGAGCAGGATGTTCTGCACTGCCGCACCGACGCTCTGCAGGTCCGGATGACGGCGCATCGCGTTGAGGGCGTCATGTCCGGTTTCGCCGCTGCCGATTTCATCGGCGATGGCCTGGTAGGGCCGTGCTGCGACGAAGAGGACGGCGGGCGCGTGCTCGAAGACGGTCGAAAAATGGTCAACCGTGCGAAGAATGTTCTCCTTCTCCGCCCCGGCGAAGAGCTGGCTCACGCGCTGATGGACGGCGGCGGCCATCTCCCGGATGACCTCCGCGCGGGTGACGGCGATGAATTTCCACGGCTGACTGTTGTTGATGCTGGGAGCGAGTCCCGCCCGGCGGGCCAACTCCTTCAGACTCTCCGCCGCAACAGGCGCGCTGGAGAATCGGCGTACAGTCCTTCTTTGCTCGATGGCCTTGACAAGTTCCATGTTTCCTCCTGAGATTGACTCACCTATATAATGCCGCCGGGCGGCGATTAATTCCCGCGCCGGGAGGCGAGCCGCAGCTTCCGGCGTGCTGCTGTCCCCTCGATTGCTAACGGGGTGGGCATGGGCTGATTTTTCTCTTGAATCTTGCCCAAACCGCTCCTATATTACGGGTACGGTCAAGGGCGCCCTCATCCTGGTGATTATCCTCGCTTTTAGTGATTCGGATGGCCTGCGAGGGCAAAACCTTGGGTTCTTAATCCTGCTCTCTTTCCTGCTGCGCTCCTACTAACGCCAGCGAGGTCTTTCATGCTGAACGGCAAGTATCAACAGCTTTATAACCGGCTTTTAAAGCACATTCCCTCCAGCCGCATGTTTCACGACGATCTGCGCACCCTGGCCCTCGGCACCGACGCCAGCTTTTACCGGCTTCTGCCCAAGCTGGTTATCCGCGCCAATGATGAGATTGAGATCGGCGCCATCTTGCGCGAATGCACTGCCTTGCAGCTGCCGCTCACCTTCCGCGCTGCCGGCACCAGCCTATCCGGCCAGACCCTTTCGGACTCCGTCCTGGTGGTCATCGAGCAGGGGTGGAACAGGATCCACGTCGAGGAGCAAGGACGCCTTATCCGCCTCCAGCCCGGAGTAAGGGGCTGCGACGCCAACAAGGCCTTGCTGCCCTATAGAAAAAAAATCGCGCCCGATCCCGCCTCGATCAACACGGCCATGATCGGTGGGATTGTCGCCAATAATGCCAGCGGCATGTGCTGCGAGCCTGGACAGGACAGCTACAGCACCCTGGCCGGCATGCGGCTGCTGCTGGCGGATGGCAGCCTGCTCGACAGCAACGATGCCGCATCGCTGCAGAAATATCGCATCGATCAGGCCGACAGGCTCGATCAGCTGGGCAGACTGCGCAAGAGAGTCCTGGATAATGCAGCGCTCGCCGCCCGGATCCGGCAGAAATACCGCATGAAGAACACCTGCGGATATAGTCTCAATGCCCTGCTCGACTTTGAGGACCCGGTCGATATCCTTCAGCACCTGATGGTCGGGTCGGAGGGAACCCTCGGTTTTCTGGCTGAGGTCACGTTGCGCACAATGACGGAGCATGAGCATAAAGCGTCGAGCCTGATGCTCTTTTCCGATATCGCTTCCACCTGCCATGCGGTCTCCCTTCTCAAGGATGCACCGGTTGAAGCGGTTGAGCTTATGGATCGCACCGCGTTGCGCTCGGTTGAGGGTAAACCCGGCATGCCGGGTTTCCTCTCAGGGCTGGGGGATGAAGCGGCCGCAATTCTGGTGGAGAGCCAGGCCGCCGATGCTGACCTCCTGCAGCAGCAGATCCAGACCATTATGGCCCGTCTTACCGGTCTGAAGCCGCTTATGCCCATCACCTTTACCCTCGACCCCGAGGAGTATGGCAAACTCTGGAACATCCGCAAGGGGCTATTCCCCGCCGTCGGCGCCATGCGCCCCAAGGGCACCACCGTGATTATCGAGGATGTCGGTTTCCCGGTCGAGCGGCTGGCCGAGGCCACCCTCGATCTTCAGGCTCTTTTCAGGAAACATGGTTATGAAGACATCATCATCTTCGGACATGCACTGGAAGGTAATCTGCATTTTGTCCTGAAACAGAATTTCAATATCCCCGCCGAGGTGGCGCGTTACCGGGGTTTCATCGATGAGGTATGTCACATGGTGGTGGAGAAATACGACGGGGCGCTCAAGGCTGAACACGGCACCGGCCGCAACATGGCCCCCTATGTGGGCCTCGAGTGGGGCGAAGAGGCGGTGGAGATCATGCGCGAGATCAAGCGGATTTTCGATCCGGCGGGAATTCTCAATCCCGGGGTCATCCTCAACGCCGATCCGGAGATCCATCTCAAGAACCTCAAACCCCTGCCCGAGGCGCACGAACTCATTGACAAGTGCATCGAGTGCGGCTTCTGCGAGCCTCACTGTGTGGCCAACCAGCTCACCCTGTCGGCGAGGCAGCGCATCATTGTCTACCGCGAGATCTCGCGGCTGGAGGCGGCGGGCGAGGAGCCGCACCGCCTGGCACAGCTCAGAGACGCCTACGACTATTTCGGGGATCAGACCTGCGCCACCGACGGACTCTGCGCCCTCGCTTGTCCCGTCGATATCGACACCGGCAAGCTGATCAAGGAACTGCGCCGGGAAAAGGCCTCCCCACGGGCAAACCGGATGGCTGCTGCGTTGGCCCGGAACATGACGGGCGTCACGGCTGGCGCCCGCATCGGACTGCGCATCGTCCACATTTTCCATTTGTTTCTCGGCCCTGCACTGTTGGGCGGAGTCGCGCGGGGTCTGCGCCGGCTCTCCGGCAACCGTATCCCCCTCTGGACGCCCCAGATGCCCGGACCTGGGCGACGAATCGCCACCGCCGGCCCCTCGGTTCAGGCCGCCCTGCGCAGGGGGGAGGCGCCGAAGGTGGTCTACTTTCCCTCCTGCATCACCCGTTCCATGGGTCCCGCACGGGGGGACAGCGCCGGAGAGGACCTCCCCCATCTGACCGAGCGGCTGCTGCACAAGGCGGGTTTTGAGATCATCTATCCGGAGAGGATGGACGAACTCTGCTGCGGCATGGCCTTCGCCAGCAAGGGCTTCAGGGAGGCGGGAGATGCCAAGGCCGCGGAGCTCAACGCCGCCCTGTGGCGGGCCAGCGCAGAGGGAAAATATCCGGTGCTCGCCGACATGAGCCCCTGCCTCTACCGGATGAAGGAGACTCTCGACGAGCGGCTGAGGCTCTATGAACCTATCGCCTTCACCCTTGAGCAACTGGCACCGCGCCTGGATTTCCATCCCGAACCGGAGACGGTGATGATCCACGCCGTCTGCAGTGCCAAAAAGATGGATCTGGAGGGTCCCTTTTTCACATTGGCGCGCATGTGCGCGGCGAGAGTGGTGGCGACAGAGGGCAACTGCTGCGGCTTCGCCGGCGACCGTGGTTTCACCTATCCCGAACTCAATGCCCACGGTCTGCGCCATCTGCATGAACAGGTGCCCGAGGGGTGTGCAGAGGGCTTTTCGACCAGCCGGACCTGCGAGATCGGTCTCTCCACCCACAGCGGCATCCCCTTCAAGTCGATACTATATCTGGTCGACCGCTGCACCACGCCCAAACCGCTCTGAGCGTGTTGCCGGGGCGGATGCCGGTGCGCCAGCGGCCTGCTGCTGGCGAGCATTAATCTGCATCCGGGATGTAACACGGGCCATTTTCGATGGAGCGGGAGGGAAGCGCCCCGTTCCGCTGAAAACGATTTCGAAATCGTTATTCCTTGCGAAGATCGTAAGAACATAATTAACAACAATGAAAAACCTTCTGGTCTCACTGCCCGCCCCCAATCTTCGAAAATATTTAATAATTTCGAAAAAATGCTTGACTGAAAGCAAAAAAAGTGCTACTTTTTTTTAGGATAACGAAAACGATTTCGAAATAATCCACCGTCTCCCGCCCCTTCCCCCTTTCGCCAGAGGGTGATGACTACCATAAAAAACATCGCCAAGGCCGCCCACTGCTCGGCGGCCACCGTCTCCAAGGCCCTCAACGGCCGCCCCGATGTCGCCGAGGCCACCCGCCAGCGCATCCTCGCCATCGCCAGGGAGCACGATTTTCATCCCAGCGCCCTCGGCAAGGCCCTCAAGAAAAAAATCACCGAAAGCGTCGGGGTCATCTTCTGCCGCGAACAACTGCCCCTCTCCCTCAATCCTTTTTATTCACGCGTGCTCGAGGGCATCGAGGCCGAACTCGCCGTCAGCAACCACAGCCTCGTCCTCCATCTTCTCCCCGAGGGACACACCACCGCCATTCCCAAGATGATCCGTGAGCGTCAGGTCGACGGCCTCATCCTCATCGGGGTGCTGCAGCAGGCGTTTATCGACCAGCTCGCTTCACTCGAGATCGCCACTGTTCTGGTCGACCCCAAGATCACCAGCAACACCTTTTCCCAGGTGCTGATCGACAACGAACACGGCGCCTTTCAGGCCGTCCAGTTCCTTCTTGACCATGGCCATACCCGCATCGGTTTTATCTCCGGCGATCTCGACCGGCTCAGCTTCCGCCAGCGCTTTGAAGGTTATTGCAAGGCCCTCGAATTCGCCCGACTCCCTCTCTGCGAGGAGCTGGTGCGCTGCGGCGGCCTGGAGAAGGGCTATGACCATCTCAGCGCCCTCCTCGACCTGCCCGAACCCCCGAGTGCCATCTTCGCTGCCAACGACATCAATGCCATTTATGGCTACAAGGCGGTCACCGACCACGGCCTCAGCGTTCCTGACGATATCTCCATCATCGGCTTCGATGACATCGAGCTGGGCAAGATGATCTCGCCGCCCCTCTCCACCATCCGCGTCTACAAGGAGCAGATGGGTTCCATCGCAGTGCGCACCCTCTTCAAGGTGCTGAACCATGAAATAGTGCAGCCGGTCACCACCCTCGTCCCGACCCGGCTGATCGAACGGGAATCCGTGGCCGCACGCGTATCGGCGTGAGCAGACCACCGCTCCGCCGGCAGGGCCACACAAGTTCCGGGATTCTATTGCACGAAAAGGAAGGAGGTGAGCCTCGGTTGCAGAGAGTGTGTTGATGCAACGAAGCAGTCCATTTTACTACAGTCGGTTTCATCCATCCAAAACGTATCAGGAGGCAAGCATGAAACTGTTTTCGAAAATGATGGTGGCAGTGCTCGCGGTTTTGCTGCTCAGCGGACTGGCTTTTTCTCAGGTCAAATTTGATTTTGAGAACGCCGCAGAAGGCACGCAAAACTGGGGCATCTGGTGGGGCAATGCCGGCACCGCTCTGGCGCAGGCTGCCGATCCCTCCGGACGCAGCACCGGCGTCCTGAAGCTCTCGTGCACCGCCGCCACCGGCGACGGCAAGGCCGCCATCGGCGTCGATCCCCTGCCTCTGGGCTGGACCGCCGCTGATGTGCAGGGCGCCAAATTCTTCACCATCGATGTCTATGTTCCCGAGGGTTTTCCCGATTCCGCCGTGGTCAAGCTCTGGGCCCAGATTGCAGAAGGCTCCTGGCAGTGGACCGACTATAAATGGTCCATCGCCGGCGAGGGCAACCATTTCAAGGCCGGCCAGTGGGTCACCCTCCACTATCCCGTTTCGGCGATGATGGAGGCCTATGCCAATTTCCAGCCCTGGCTCAAGATCAAGGGCGGCGTAGAGGTTTATTTCCCGAGTGATAAAAGTTCAAGTCCGACCTGGGCCGGAGATGTCCTCTTCGATAATTTCGCCCTGGCGGGTGTCGAGCCCGTCGTGGTGACCGATTTCACTGCCAATAATGGCAATTTCGGCAAATACTGGGGCGATGCCCTGCTCTCGGTTGCGGTCGAGGATGATCCCGCCGTCGCCGGCAACAAGGTGCTGGCCCTCAACTGTGATGCCGCCCAGGGCGATACCAAGGCCGCCATCGGCACCGATCCGGTCAATATGCTCTGGACCTCGGCCGAGGCCCCCGGCGCCTATTTCGCCACTTTCAAGATCTGGGTCCCCGCCGATTTTCCGGCTACTGCGGTCCTGAAGGTCTGGATGCAGATCGCCGAAGGCGCCTGGCAGTGGACCGACTACAAGTTCTCTGTCGGCGGTGAAGGTGAGCGCATCAAGGCCGGCCAGTGGAACACCATTCACTACCCGATCAAACGCGCCATGGAGACCTGGCCCAACTTCCAGCCCTGGCTGAAGGTTAAGGGCGGTATCGAGATCTATTTCGGCGCCGGTCTGACCTGGACGGGCAAGGTCCTGATGGATGATTACACCCTGCACACCCTCGAAGTGGGCGACAAGTGGGTCGTCGCCAACTGGGAAAAGGCCTCGGCCGGCACCCAGAACTTCGTCAACAACAACTGGGGCGCCGGCCTCATCGGCGTCGCCCAGGGTGCTGATCCCTCCGGCCGCACCGCCGGCGTGCTCGTGACCAACTGGGATTTCAGCAAGGCCGTCGCCGGCTCCAAGAAGGGCTCCTTCGACAATGCCAATATCAACCTCGGCTGGCCCACCAAGTCTGACACTGGCGCCACCGCCATCACCATGGATGTCTGGGTTCCTGCCGACGCCCCGCTCGGCGCCCAGATCTCAATCTTCGTCATGGACCATGCCACCTGGACCTGGACCGAGAAATCCTTCTTCCTCAGCGACAGCACCTTCAAGCCGGGCACCTGGAACAAGATGACCTACGATGTGCTCAACTATGTCGGTACCGGCGAAGTCGATCCCACCGCAGTCCTCACCGTCGGCTGCCAGATCTATTATAACGTCGACAACGACTGGGCGGGCACGATCTACTTTGACAACTTTACCCTTCTCGGCGTCAAGGCCCCCGAGGGCAAGGTCTTCTCTCCGGACATCGCGGGCGAGATCGGCACTTTCAGCGCCAACGGGACCTATTTCGAGTACTTCAACGTCACCTGGGAAGACAATGAAATCGGCACCGAAACCTACAACGTCTACATGAGCAAGTCGCCGATTAACAACGTCTCCGATCCGGGCGTCATCCTCATTGGCAATGCTGTCCCTCACGGCACCCAGTACTACTCCTACCGCCCCTGGACGGCCCAGAGCGAACAGGTGACCTACTATTTCGCGGTCGCGGCGGTCGATGCCGAGGGAACTGAATATGATCTCGGTGACAAATCGCGGGTCGGCCCACTCACTTGCAACAGCAGCGTCACTGCCAAGGCCTTCTATGTCGAGAATTTTGCCAGCGTCTTCTCCCTGGACGGCCTGGACAATGAGTTCACCGACTATAAGCAGTATGGCCTCAAGGCCGAGCGTCACAACGGTTCGGACACCACCGGCTGGACCCCGGCTTCCACTGATATGAGCTGGAACGCCACCTTCATCATTGATGCCAATTATCTCTACATCTCCGCTGACGTCACTGATGATGACCTCAATGCTTCCGGCAGCGAGCCGATCGTCTCCGGCAGCCAGGCCTGGATGGGCGATGCCCTCGAGTTCTATCTCGGCTTTTACAATGCCGTGCTCGAACCGCCCCATCTCTACAAGGATGTCGATCTGGCTGGCACCGGCGATTGGCGCATCAGCTTCACCGCCTGGGGCACCACGCAGAAGAGCGGCTCCTCCGATTATGAGTTCCCGGGAGTGGAGCGCACCGTCTACCAGAAATTCACCGGCGATGGCTACATCATCGAAGTCCGCATCGCCCTCGATTCTCTGGCCAAGGGTGGCAATCTCGATGTCGTCGATGGCGCCATGCTGCCCCTGCGCATCGACGGCACCGATCTCGATCCCTCCAAGGGCGACACCGAGCGTACGCTCTGGACCGGTTGGGGCAACCAGGCCAATTCCGAGGATTGGAAGCGTCCCTCCACCTTCGGTTTCCTGCAGGTGGTCGGCGGCCCGACCGCCGTCGAGACCGAGGCCCAGCAGCCCCTGGTCTTCGAGCTCAAGAACAACTATCCGAACCCCTTCAACCCGGTCACCACGATCAACTATCAGGTGGCCCGCAGCACCCAGGTCCGGATTGCGGTCTATGATCTGCTCGGCAAAGAGGTGGCGACCCTGGTCGACGGCCGCATGGCCGCCGGCGCGCATGTCATCACCTGGAATGGTCAGAACAACGCCGGCCAGGCCGTCAGCAGCGGCGTCTATTTCTGCCGCATGGTCACGCCGGAGTACACCCATATTCTCAAGATGACGCTTCTCAAGTAATTCCTCACCGGATGGGGTGGTCTTGTGATCACCCCATCCTTTTTTAACGTCAACCGGCAGCCCCCCGGCCGCGAGGAGAGGGGCTCTGCCGGAGGACAGCGGAAATCTTCATCACCCCTGTCTTCCGGCAGATCCTACTGTCCTTTTCTCACCCATGCAGTGCAATGCCCTAATCTGTTGGAGGCACTATGTCGTACCGCTCCGCTATCCTCCTGCTCGCCCTCCTGGCCTTGTGCGCCGGTCTGCTGCCGGCGCCGCTTATGGCGGGGGAGACGGGAAAAATCTCCGGCCGGGTCACCGATGCCGCGAACGGGCAGCCCCTCATTGGCGCCAACGTGATGATCGTCGAACGCATTGAAAGCGGGCGGGTCATTCCGCTCAGCGGATCGGCCGTTCAGGGGGCTGTCACCGATCCCAACGGCGAGTATTACATCATCAACATCAAGCCCGGGGTCTACACCGTCCGCTTCGTCTATATCGGCTACCAGTCGGTCAACAAGACCCAGGTGGCGGTCAGCGTTGACCTCACCACCAAACTCGACACCCGTCTCTCCACCACGGTGCTCGAGAGCGGGGAATCGATCGACATCATCGCCGACCGGGTGCAGATCCAGAAGGATTTAACCTCCTCCCAGGTCTCCTTCGGGGCGGACAAGATCGACCAGCTGCCGGTGCGCAGCGTCGCCGAACTGGTCAATTTGCAGGCCGGCGTCGTCACCGATGATGGCGGCAACCTCCACATCCGCGGCGGTCGCACCAGCGAGATCACCTACATGGTCGACGGCGTCAAGGTGGTCGATCCCCTCAGCCGCTCGGCGGGCATCAGCATCGACGATCAGGCGATCCAGGAGCTCAAGACCATCACCGGCACCTTCAACGCCGAATATGGCCAGGCCCTCTCGGGCGTGGTCAATATTGTCACCAAGCAGGGCAGCGATGAATTCCGTATCAATGCCACCGGCTATTTCGGAGACCATCTCAGCTTCGACGATGGCACCTATTACGTCATGAACAACCCTGCCTGGGCCAACGCCGCCGCGCGTGCTCTCACCCGCGGGGGCAATTTTATCCTCTACGATTTCGGCGACGTCAATCCCTACACCTCCTCCGCCCAGGCGACCAAGCCCTGGCTGACGAAAAAATCCTATCTCGGCAGCTATGACCCGACCACCAACACCGATTTCCAGGTCAACATCTCGGGACCGCTCCCTTTCACCCAGAAGCGGCTCACCTATTTCATCTCGGGGCGCGTGCAGGACAGCCCGAGCTTCACCCAGGGAGTGCGCTACTTCATGCCCTGGGGCTTCCAGTCCCCGGTCGGCGATACCGTCCACACCTTCGCCGCGGCCGACAACCAGATGGTGCCCCTGGGCTGGTACAAGGGCTATTCCTCCCAGGCCAAATTCTTCCTCGATGCTTCGAGCAAGCTCAAGCTCTCCTACGGCCTCTACTACAACTATGACCGCAGCTACGGGGTCGGCTGGAACTACAAATATGTGCCGGACGCCGGCAAGTTCTACAATACCCGCAGTCAGACCCATATCTTTTCGGCCAAGTATATCGCCTCCAAGAGCACCTTTATCGATTTCAAGGCCAACTATTACGACAAGGCCCACAAGAATTTTCTCTATGAGGACCCGTACGATCCTCGCTACATGCCGACTGAATCGGCGATGATTGAGCAGTATGTTTACGGCCGCAGGGCGGAGGACAACATCTCGGTCATCTCCCGCGTCAATGATTTCACCTATTATGGCAATTCGACCGATATCGGCAAGAACGATGTCGAATATTACAATTTCAGCCTCGATCTGACCAGCCAGATCAACAAGCGCCATCTCGTCAAGATTGGTGCCGCGACCACCTTGAATGATCTGCGCAACGACTGGTTCCAGCTCCAGTTCTCCGACGTCACCTTCCGTCCGATCGTCCCGGATGAGAGCTCGCCATTCCATGTCAAGTATGGCGTCAAGCCCAAGGAGTATTCGGCCTACATCCAGGACAAGATCGAGTTCAATGAATTGATCATCAATATCGGTTTGCGCTATGACCGCTTCGATCCGGACGGGCGCGTCCTGGCCGATCCGATGGATCCCCAGATCTACTCCCCCTTCAAGATGGACCATATTTACCGGAACTATACCCCCTCCACGCCCGACAGCGAGCTGGTCAAGTATACTGTCGCCGAACGGGAGGGCTTTTGGTGGAAAAAGGCCCAGGCCAAGTCGCAGCTCTCGCCGCGCTTCGGGCTCAGTTTTCCGATCACCGACAAGGGGGTCATCCATTTCAGCTACGGCTGGTTTTTCCAGAATCCCCAGCTCAGCTATCTCTACGACAATCCCAATTTTTGGATCACCGGAGCCGGCGCCAGCAATCTGGTCGGCAATGCCGATCTCAATGCCGAGCGCACGGTGATGTACGAACTCGGACTCCAGCAGCAGCTCTCGGAGAATCTCTATCTCCATCTCACCGGCTTTTATCGTGATATCCGCGATTGGCTGGGGACCGGGGAGCCCATTGACACCTATCAGGGCATGACCTATTACATGTATGTCAACAAGGATCATGCGGCGGCCAAGGGGGTCACGCTTTCGGCCAGCTACCGTCTCAGCAAGCTGGCGATCAATCTCGATTATACCTACATGACCGCCAAGGGGACCTCTTCGGATCCACAGGACGCTTATTATGACGCCCTCGCCAAGGAGGCACCGCGCGTCCAGATGATCGACCTCAACTGGGATCAGCGTCAGGCCCTCAATACGGTGATCAGCTACGCCAACCGCGGCTGGTCGACCAGTCTGGTCAGCACGATTAATTCGGGCCTGCCCTACACCCCCTCTTTTGCGCGCGGTGAGGTTTCGGGTTCCGGCACCTTTACGGGCCTGCGCGAGAACAGCGAGCGCAAGCCCCTCACCTATAATCTCGATCTTCGCGTCGGCCGCTTGGTCAATATCGGCACCTTCCGGGCCCAGATTTTTTGCAACATCACCAATCTGCTCGACACCCGCAACGCCACCGGCATCTATTCTGACACCGGCCAGCCCGATTACACCTTGCAGGGGATCAATCAGGTCGACCGCGTGGGGATGCCGGATGTCGAGATCTCCAACGTCGCTGAGTATTTCACCAGGCCCGGCAATTACTCCTCGCCGCGTTTTATTCAATTCGGATTGCGACTGAGCAAGTAAGCAAAAAGAGGATGGTCATGATGAATAAAAGAGTAAAACTTCTGCAGCAGAGAACAAGCGCCGGGAATCTGTTGCTGGCTGCTGCTGTACTGCTGTTCCTGCTCGCCGGGACGGCCCCGCTCCTCGCCCAGAAGGTGAGCGGAGTGGGCACCAGCTCGGCCGCCTTTCTGAAAATCGGGGTCGGTGCCCGCGCCCTGGGCATGGGCGAAGCCGTCGCCACCCAGGCCGAAGATGCTACTGCGATGTTCTGGAATCCCGCCGGACTGGCCAAGATCGAGCGCATGCAAATCCTGCTCAACCACTACGACTATCTGGCGGATATGTCCTTCGAATTCGCCGGCATCGCCATCCCCGTGCGCAATGTGGGTTCCTTCGGTCTATTTTTCTCCTATCTCGGCATGCCCGATATCGAGCGCACCACCATCACCTATCCGGACGGCAACGGCGAAATGGTCTCCGCCAGCTCTTTCGCCGCCGGACTCAGCTATGCCCGCAGCCTGACCGACCGGTTTGCCATCGGCGGCTCGGCCAAGCTCATCCACGAATCAATCTGGCACAGCGATGCCAGCGGGCTGGCCATGGATGTCGGCATCCAGTACCGCACCTTTTTCAAGAACCTCAAAATCGGCATGTCGATCTCCAATTTCGGTTCGGACATGCAGATCGAAGGCCGCGACATGCTGGTCCAGCACGACATCGACCAGACCAGCGATGGCAACAATGGCAGCATCAACGCCCAGCTCTCGACCGATCAGTTCCCCCTGCCGATCCTCTTCCGGGTCGGCCTCTCCGCCAATCTGGCCGAGGATTTCTTCGGGATTCAGGAGCATGATTTCATCGTCGCCGTGGATGCCATCCATCCCAGTGACAACAAGGAGTATCTCAATGTCGGCGCCGAGTATACCTTCAAGCAGCTCTTGTCGCTGCGCGGCGGCTACCGGCAGCTTTTTCTCGCCGACACCCAGGGCGGCCTCACCCTCGGCATGGGGCTGCACGCCAGGGTGCTCCGCACCGAAGTTATGTTCGATTATGCCATGATCGATTATGGCCTCCTCGACAGGCAAAACAAGTTCTCGCTCATTTTAGCGCTGTAAGCAGAGCCGGAAGGAGAATTTCCATGAAAGTACGTCTTTTGATGATGCTGACGCTCTCCACACTTCTGGCCCAGGCGGGAGCGCAGACCACGCACGGCAGTTATCAGAACCGTGCCCGCAACATTCACGCGGGCAACCTGATTCGCGTCACCTTTTACAACCACGGCATGGTCGGCGGGATCAAGGGCGACAACAGCCTGATCTATGCCGGCGAATGGCCCATTAACTCCGGTCATATCCAGATGGGCAACGCCTCCATGTACGTCAGCTCCGCGCTGCGCACCTTCGCCGGCATCGATTCGGTCGGCGACTCCACCTATACGGTGATCACCCCCTGCGTCTTCTGCCAGGGGTGGGACCCCAATATTTTCTCGCACGATTCTCTGGGCGTCTTTCTCGGCTTCGAGCCCCTGCCCGGCTATTATGACCTGGCCAACAAGGAGGCCGATCCCTATCACGCCATCGCCATGAGCCACCAGGCCTACACCTGGCCCTCGATATGGCCGGACAAGATGGATGACGCCACCAAACCCGGCTGGGCCGGCAGCTGGAACGGCTATTTCGGCCGCGACCAGAAGAACTCCGATGAAGAGTCCTTTTATGCCATGGATGACTGGAGCTTCAAGAAGAAAGTCGACGGCCTGCCCCTGCCGCGTCCGATCGCCTCGGAGTCACAGCGCGGCGGCATCGGCCTGCGCCAGAACGTCCGCGGCCTGCAGTGGTCCAATCCCGATGCCCAGGACTGCATCTTCTGGATCTATGAGATCAAGAATATCGGTGAACTCTACCACACCAAGACCATCTTCGGCCTCAACGTCGGCGCCTCCATCGGCGCGACCATCAGCGACAACACCGATTATGACGACGACTGCGCCACCTTTTATCGCGAACTCGATCTGACCGTCAACTATGACTGGGATAATATCGGCACTGCCGGTTACAGCCCTGTGCCCTGGGTGGGCTACGCCTTTCTCGAAAGCCCGGGCAATGCCAGGGACGGCATCGACAATGATGGAGATGGCATCAACGGCGGCGGCCACCTCCTCACCACCGAGGACTTTCTGCGCAGCTATATGGTCGGGGATCCGGTCGTCCTCATCGACTATAGCAGTGACGAATATACCCGCACTGTCGGCTCCATGCCGGCCGAGGGGGTGACCATTCGCCAAAACGGCACGACCTATATCAAAAAGCCGGGCGCGCCCCTGATGGAGATCGAGCGCAATGGCATCGACGATAATCTCAACGGCTTCATCGACGAGTCCGACGGCGCTGTGGCCCCCGATTCAATGGCCTATTACCTCTACATCCGCGACGCCAAGTACAATAACCAGGACTATCTCGCCAAGGATTATCTCACCGGCGAGGGGCTGACCAACCTGCTCATCGACGAACGCCGCGATGACGGCATCGACAACGACGGAGACTGGGATATCAAGACCGATGACATGGGCATGGACGGCAAGAGCGGATCCGGCGACCCCGGCGAAGGGGACGGCCTGCCCACAGCCGGCATCGGCGATCTGCCCGGCGAGCCCAACGTCGACCACACCGACGTCGACGAATCGGACCAGATCGGCCTCACCAGCTTTGTCTTTTATGAATACGGCAACATCACCTACAGCAATGACGCCCAGATGTGGGACGAGTCGGCCCCCGGCTATTTCGACGGTCATCTCGAGAACGTCGATGCCGACTATATCTTCTCCTGCGGCTACTTCCCCCTCAATCCCGGCCAGCAAGAGTTCTTCTCGGTCGCCATGGTCTATGGTGATGATCAGCAGGATATTCTGCGCAACAAGGATATCGTGCAAAAGATCTATAATTCCAACTATAACTTCGCCGTCGCCCCGGAAAAACCCAAACTGCGCGCCGTCGCCGGCGACCGCAAGGTCACCCTCTTCTGGGACAGCCGTGCGGAGGAGAGCGTGGACCGCTACCTGCATGAGTACGACTTTGAGGGCTACAAGATCTACCGCGCCACCGATCCCGGCTTCAAGGATGCCGGCTCGATCAGCGATGGCTACGGCTACACCCGCTACGTCAAGCCCCTGGCCATTTACGACAAGGTCGACAGCGTCTTCGGCTTTTATCAGAACACCTTCGGCACCGGCGTCCAGTTCAACCTCGGCAACGAGACCGGGCTGGTGCATGTCTTTGTCGATTCCCCGCTCGTCAACGGCCGGCGCTATTTCTATGCCGTGAACGCCTACGACCGGGGCAGCATCGAAAAGAACATCGCCCCCTCGGAGACCAACATGTATGTTTCGGTCAACGCCTCGGGAGACATTACCACCGGCGATAATGTCGTCGTGGTGGTGCCCCAGGCGCCCTCGCTCGGCTACAGCGGCCCCGGCCTCTCCGAACAGCCGCGCCAGATCGGCACCGGCAAGACCTCGGGGGCGGTCAACCTCCGCTACCTCAAGCCGGATGAGATCCGCGACGGCGACCGCTACGAGGTGCAGTTCCTCGACCATTCGATGGACCACCGGGACAACGACAACGACGGCCTTATCGACGGAGAGGATGTCGATGAACTGATGCCCACAGTGACCTCCGGATTTGTCCTCCGCAACCTGACACAAACCTCCCTGCCTGAGGATACGGTCATGATCATCCAGCGGGAGTACAGTGCCGGGGAATGGGTCGAAGTGAAAAACCTCTACGAGGATGCCGACAGCGACCCCCGCACCCTCACGACCGTCCTCCACGGCATGGAATTCAACATCTACAATCCCCCTGAGGGCATGATCAACCGGCCGGAGGAGCGCATCTACAACGGCGTACAGTGGAGTTCGAACATCAATTTCACCACCGCCTACAATATCCGCTTCTCCATCTTCAATCTGAGCGGATTCAAGGAGGGGACCTACTATCCCCGCCAGTACATGGTCGTCTTCTATGATGACATCGTCAAGAAATCCGAAACCCTCCAGGTGCCCCTGGCGACCAGCAACAAGACCATCCCCCTGCCTGCGACAGACGCCAACTTCCGCGTCTATGACAAGCAGACCATGGAGGAACTGCCCTTCGCCCTGGTCGACCAGACCCTGACCCCAAAGAAAATCAAGAGGGGAATGTTCTCGGCCAAGGACCGGATCGTCATGTTCGAAAAGCTGCCCAACGATTCGACCCTGATCACTTTCAACATCCTCAATAACGCCTCGGAGGACACGGTTTTCTGGAATACCTACGGCCGCGCCCTCGGCGCCGGGGATACCCTGAATGTCTATCCCGACTTTCCCTTTACCGGCAACGTGCGCTATCAGTTCGTCGTCAAGGGACAAAAGGTGGACAACGCCTTTGCAGCCAGAAATCTCGACAAGATCAAGGTCGTGCCCAATCCCTATGTCGTCGCCGCTGCCTGGGAGCCCACCAACCCCTATACCAGCGGGCGCGGGCCCCGTTCCGTCCAGTTCATCCATTTGCCGCAGAAATGCACCATCCGTATCTTCGCGGTCGACGGCACCCTGGTCAATACCATCGAACATGATTCGGAGATGACCGACGGCTCCGAGGAGTGGGACATGTTCACCAAGGACCGCATGGATATTGCATACGGCGTCTACATCTACCACATCGAGGCCCCGGGCATCGGCAACACCACGGGCCGGATGCTGATCATTAAATAATCAGTTTTGGCAGGGGATGGATTTTTTCACTGCCGCCAAACAAAACCATTATTCCCCGCAGGGAGGCAGAGTACGCAGAGAAGAGCAGTTTTCTCTGCGCCTCTGCGTCTTTGCGCGATTCCGCTTCGGGAGTCCTTATTGACAAGGTGTGCACTTATCGCTCTCTCTTTCGGTCTGCTCCTCCTCGCCTGCGGCAGGAAGGATCCCGCCGTCGCGCGTCTCGGCAGGGAGCGTATCACCCTCGAGGAGTTCAAGACCGCCTATCTGGAGATCATCAAGCAGCCCAACGCCTTTGATTCCCGGGAGCTGCGCGAACAGTTCCTCGACGAGATGATCGACCGGCGGCTGCTTGCGCGTGAGGCGCACGGGCTGGGCATGGCCGCTGACGAACGGCTGGCCTATCGCGTCGGCGCCAATCGCGACCGGAATCTGCGCGACGCCCATTTCCGCAAGGTGATCAAGCCGGGGATCAGCTACAATGAGGCCGATCTCGAGCGCACCTTCGCCTGGATGACCGAGGAGCGCCATATCCGCCATCTCTTCAGTCCGACCCGGGTGGGCATCGATTCCCTTTACCACCTCCTGCAGGAGGGTGCCGACTGGTTCGAACTGGCGCGCGGCCTCTTTGACGACCCGCGCCTCGCTGAAACCGGCGGCGACCTCGGCTGGGTCGCCTGGGAGCAGATGGAGTACGACCTGGGCTTCACCGCCTTCAGCCTCCCCCTCATGGTTTACTCCGAGCCGGTCGCCTCCAGCTATGGCTGGCACATCCTCCAGGTGGCGGACTGGCGCCGGACGCCCCTGCTCCCTGAGGGCCAGTACCAGCTCCAGCGCAATAATGCCCGGGCGGTGCTCGAACGCAAGCTCGGCGACAAGGCGGCCCTCGCCTATATCAGCGGGATGATGAAGGAGAAAAAGATCCAGGTCTATCCGCGCAGCCTGCGCGCCGTCGGCCAGAAGCTCGGCGTGGTGCTCAAACGCCAGCCCTCCACCGCCGATCAACTTCGCACTGAACAACTCAGCGATGCGGAGATGGGGGAGATCGAAGCCTCGCTCTGGGAGATGCGCAAGGAGCCCCTCGCCAGCATTGATGGCGAGATTCTCACCATCGGCGAATTCATCGCCGCGCTCAATTACGTGCCCTACCACGCCGTCCACAGGAGCATGAAGACGGCCCTCGACTTTGTCCTGCGCGACCGTGCCCTCAGCGCGGAAGCGCGGCGGATGGGACTCGAACGCGATGATCAGGTCCGCATCAAGACCGCCCAGTTCGAGCAAAACCGGCTGCAGATGGCCATACGCCAGCGCCTGCTCGCGGAGATCAGGGTGGAGGAGCGGGACCTGCAGCGCTATTTCAATGAGCACTATGGAAAAAAGTATCCCCATCTCGGACTGGAGGAGACGCGCGATCTCATCGCCCGGGACGCTCTCATCGCGAAACGGGCTGGCACGATGCAGGAGCACCTGCAAAAGCTGCGCAGCCAGCTCCGCATCGAGAGAAATCCGGCGCCGATCCATGCCTGGTACGAAGGGGTGTTGAACAGGCGATAAACTCATCTTCACAGGAGAGCATCATGATGATTTTGCCTAAAAGGTATGCAGCCGTTCTGCTCGCCGCGCTGTTTCTGGCCGGAGGAACACTTTCGGCCGCACCGGCCCCATCAACCTTTGTCCATTTTGTCACGGTCTCCGGCGATCGGCTGATGGATGGTCCCGATCCCCTGCGCTTTATCTCCTTCAATATTCCCAACCTTCACTGCATCGAAGACTATATGCTCTTCGAAGAGACCAATGTCTGGCGCATGCCGGATGCCTTTGAAATCCGCGACGCCCTCGAGTCGATCAGGGCGATGGGGGGGACGGTGACGCGGATGTATACCATCACCGTGCGGCGGGAGGATGACACCCCGGACATCCCGCGCTACGTGACCGGACCCGGGCAGTTCAATGAGGAGGCCTTCCGCGCCCTCGATCAGGTCATGGCCATCGCCAACCAGGTGGGGGTGAGGGTGATCATCCCCTTCGTCGACAACTGGCCCTGGATGGGGGGGAGGGCGGAATACGCCGCCTTCCGCGGCAAAAAGGCGGATGATTTCTGGACGGATCCCCAGATCAAGGAGGATTTCAAGCAGACCATCTCCTACATCATCAACCGCAAAAACTCCATCACCGGCACGACCTACCGCGACGACAAGGCGATCCTGGCCTGGGAGACCGGCAACGAACTCTACAGCCCCGATGCCTGGGTGGAGGAGATCGCGGCCTATATTAAATCTCAGGACAAGAACCACCTCGTCCTCGACGGAGTCGCTCCCAATCGTCTGCGCGATGAAACCCTCGCCAATCCTCATACCGATATCATCACCACCCATCATTACGAGAAGGATCCGCGCGATATGGTGCGCAACATCCGCGCCAGCGCCGCCAAGGCGAAGGGCAAAAAGCCCTACCTGATTGGGGAATTCGGTTTCCTCGGCCTCACCGGTGTTGAGGAAGTGCTGCGGGAGGTGGAATCCCATCCCGGCGTCTGCGGGGCGTTGATCTGGAGCCTGCGCTTCCACAGCCGCGACGGCGGCTTTTACTGGCATTCCGAGCCCGGCAACGGGGGCTATTTCTACAAGGCCTACCACTGGCCGGGTTTCGCGTCGGGTGAGAATTATGCCGAGCGCGAAGTGATGCAGCTGATGCGCGAACGGGGTTTTGCCATCCAGGGCAAATCGGTGCCCATCCTGACGGTGCCAAAGGCCCCGCAGCTGCTTCCCTTCGACGATCCGGCCCATATTTGCTGGCGGGGCTCCGTCGGCGCCTCGGGTTACGACGTTGAGCGCTCCGCCTCCCGCGGCGGCCCCTGGAAGCGGATCGGCTACAACATCTCCGACGCCGAGACCGCGGACCGGCCGCTCTTCCATGACCGCAGCGCCGCGATCGGATCGACATGGTATTATCGCGTGCGCGCCCGAAACGCTGCCGGCCTCTCCAGCCCCTCCAATCTCGTCGGTCCCGTCACCACCCGGCACAAGACCCTGGTCGATGAGTGCTGGAACTTCGCCATCGCTTTCAGCCGGAAGGGCCATCTCTCCCTCGAGACCGCCGATTCCCGCCTCTTCAAGGAGGATGCCCACCGCATCGCCGGGGTGCCGGGGGCGGAGCTGGTCTATTATATCCCCGGTCCGCTGCAGACCCTCAAATTCTATACCTTCGCTGCCTCGGCGGCCAAGAGTATCGAGGTGAGCCTTTCGGCCGACGGGGAGGAGTACACCCCGCTTCAGGTCGAGGCACGGGATTTCTTCGCCGGTGCGGCCGATTACGAGTATCTGCGCCCGCTGCTGTTTGCGAGCAGCGGTCTGCCTGCCGGCATTCACTATGTCCGCGTCGCCTTCCTCGGGGAGGCCCAATTGGGAAGGGCAGAGCTGATCTATGGCAAGTGAAACCTGCAGGCAGCTGGCGGCGAGAACCGAGCGGGAGCTGCTGGATAATATTCTCCCCTTTTGGCTCGAGCAGGCGCCGGATCGGGAACAGGGCGGATTCTGGGCGCGCGTCTCACCGGATCTGCAAGTCCGCGAACGCTCGCCGCGGGGATTGATCCTCACCACCCGCATCCTCTGGACCTTCGCCGCTGCTTTCCACCAGTATAAAAATCCGGCCTATCTGGAGATGGCCCGCAAGGCCTATGAGGAGGTTTGTTCGGCCTTCATCGATCCCCGGTACGGCGGAGTCTTCTGGATGCTCGATGCCGAACGGCGGCCCATCGATGACAGTAAAAAGATCTACGGCCAGGCCTTTGCCATTTACAGCCTCGTCGAATACCATGCCGCCTCCGGCGATGCCGGGGCCCTCGAGCAGGCCCTGGCCATTTACGAACTGATCGAAAAACACAATTACGATCCGCTACATACCGGCTATCTCGAGAGCGCCAACCGCGATTGGTCACCCACTGAGGAACTGCGCCTCAGTGCGATCGATATGAACGAGAAAAAGTCGATGAACACCCATCTCCACCTGCTCGAAGCCTATACCCGGCTCTATCGAGAATGGCGGGATGACGGGCTGCGCGAACGGCTGGTCAGCCTCGTCAATAATTTTCTCGACCATATCATCGACAGCCGCAGCCATCACCTCATCCTTTTCTTTGATGAATCATGGCAACCTAAATCGGGCAAGGTCTCATATGGACATGATATTGAGACCAGTTGGCTGCTTGACGAGGCGACCCAGCTTCTCACCGATCCGATCCTGGCGCGCAAGTGCCAGAAGGTGTCGGTGGCCATGGCCGAGGCGGTGCTCGCCGAGGGAGTGGCCCCGGATGGTGGGCTCATCTATGAACGGGACGAGAGCGGCCGTCCCGACCACGATGTGCACTGGTGGGTGCAGGCGGAGTCAGTGGTTGGATTTGCAAACGCCTACCAGAACAGCGGTCGCCCGGAATTCCTCGCTGCCGCCGTCCGGGCCTGGGATTTCATCGCGGAGCATCTGATCGACCGCATCCACGGGGAGTGGTTCTACAAGGTGGACGGCGAACGGCGGGTAGACAGGCAGCTGCACAAGATATCCGAATGGAAATGCCCTTATCACAACAGCCGTACCTGCCTGGAACTGGCGCGGCGGGTGAAAAAATGCTGAGAGTAACACCGCTCGTTATATTGAAAGTATTATCGAGGAGAAAATGATGCAAGTGGAGTCCTTTGCTGAACGCCTGGCCAGGCTGACCCGGGAACACGAGGCCTATGTCACCCGCCGGAATATGCCGCTGCCCTGGCATAACGGCATCTACCAGCGCTATACCCATCCGGTGCTGACCGCCGGCCATGCCCCCCTCTTCTGGCGTTATGACCTCGATCCCCAGCGCAATCCCTTTCTCATGGAGCGGATGGGCATCAACGCCGCCTTCAACGCCGGCGCCATCGAGCTTGACGGGAAGATCCTGGTCATGGCTCGCGTCGAGGGCTGGGACCGCAAATCCTTCTTCGCTGTCGCCGAGAGCCCCAATGGCATCGATAATTTCCGCTTCCGGGACTTTCCGGTGGTGATGCCCGAAACCGAAGATCCGGACATCAACGTCTACGACATGCGCCTGGTCAGGCACGAGGATGGCTGGATCTACGGCATCTTCTGCACCGAGCGCAAGGACCCCAATGCCCCTCCCGGCGATCTCTCCTCGGCTGTGGCCCAGGCCGGCATCGCCCGCACCCGCGATTTGGTGAAATGGGAGCGGCTCCCCGACCTCAAGAGCCGCTCGCCGCAGCAGCGCAATGTCGTGCTTCATCCCGAGTTCATTGACGGCCAATATGCCTTTTACACCCGTCCCCAGGATGATTTCATCTCGGCTGGCAGCGGCGGCGGCATCGGCTGGGCCCTCTGCAAGGATGTCGCACACGCGGTCATCGAGGAGGAGGCCATCATCGACCAGCGCCTCTATCACACCATCAAGGAGTCGAAGAACGGCCTGGGCCCGGCCCCGATTAAAACCCCTCAGGGCTGGCTGCAGCTGGCCCACGGCGTACGCGGCTGTGCAGCGGGACTGCGTTACGTCCTCTATCTCTTCATGACCGACCTCGACCACCCGGAAAAGCCCATTTATACCCCCGGGGGCTATTTCATCGCACCGCAGGCCGAAGAACGCGTCGGCGACGTTTCCAACGTCGTCTTTTCCAACGGCTGGGTGGCGCGCGACAATGGCGACATCCTGATCTACTATGCCTCCTCTGATACCCGTCTCCATGTCGCCACCACTACGGTGGAGCGCCTGGTCGATTATGTGCGCAACACCCCTCCCGATCCCCTGCGCTCGGCCGCCTGCGTCGCCCAGCGCAACGAACTGATCAACCGCAACCTTGCCCTGCTTCGCAGGGGATGATGGAAAGAGATATGAAAACACTGCGATGGACACTCCTGGTGATTGCGCTGATGGCCTCCACCGCTTTGACACAGGTCCTGACCCACGAGCTTCATTCCAACTGGTCTTTCAGTCCGGACGGCGACCAGACCTCCTGGCTGGATGCGGAAGTGCCGGGGTGCGTCCACACCGATCTCATGCGCCATCACCTCATTCCCGATCCCCATTACCGCATCAACGAAAAATTCATGCAGTGGGTTGGCGAAAGGGAATGGCTCTACCGCACCGGGTTCACCCCTGCTGAGGAGCTGCTCGCGCGGGAAAAGATCGAGCTGGTCTGCGAGGGGCTCGATACCTACGCCCGTGTGTTCCTCAACGGCCACGAGATACTGCACGCCGATAATATGTTTCGTATCTGGCGAGCGGACGTCAAACCCTGGCTTGTCAGGGGTCCCAACCAGCTCGAGATTCGCTTCCGTTCCGTCTTTTCCGAAAACCTGCCCAAATGGGAGGCGGCCCCTTTCAGGCTGACCGCCTATCCCAACAACGACCAGGCCGACGTCAAGATCAACATGTACTCCCGCAAGGCGGGTTTTCACTACGGCTGGGACTGGGGTCCGCGTCTGATCACCTGCGGAATCTGGCGGCCGATCCGCCTCGAGGCCTGGGATGGCTGCCGGCTGGAGGATCTCCAGTTCCGCCAGAGGAGCCTCAGCGACCGCAAGGCCGAGCTGAGCGCAGAATTCACCCTTACGGCGGAGCGCGCTCAGCAGGCGGTGCTTTCGGTGGAGCATGAGGGCCGGCGTTTGGTGCGGCGTGCGGTGAGCCTGAAGCCCGGGCGCAGCACGGTGATACTCGACTTTATCATCAAAAACCCGAAACGCTGGTGGAGCAATGGTCTCGGGGAGCCCTTTCTTTACACCCTGACCGGGCGGGCTGAAACCGCCTCCGCTGGCCAAAGCCAGCCTGCAGCCCGGAAAGGCGTGCAGGAGAAAAGCCGGCGCATCGGATTGCGCACCCTGCGCATTGTGCGCGACAAGGATCAGTGGGGGCGCTCGTTCTACGTCGAACTCAACGGCACGCCCGTATTCATGAAGGGGGCCAATTACATCCCCCAGGATAACTTTCAGAACCGGGTCACCCGGGCGCGCTATGAGCACATTCTCGGTTCGGCCAAGGCGGCCAAGATGAACATGCTGCGCATCTGGGGCGGAGGCATCTGGGAGGAGGATCTCTTTTACGACCTCTGCGATGAATACGGCATCCTGGTCTGGCAGGACCTGATGTTCGCCTGCGCCATGTATCCTGCCGACGAATCCTTTCTCGACAACGTCCGCGCCGAGGTTCGTGACAACATCCGCCGCCTGCGCAACCACCCCTCTATCGCCCTCTGGTGCGGCAACAATGAAAACCAGATCTCCTGGTATGCCTGGGGCTGGCGGGATCAGTATCCCGCCGATGTGCGCGCCCGCTATGAAAGGGATATGCACCATCTCTTCGACGAGGTGCTTCCGGCCGAAATTGGTGCTGTCGATCCGGAACGTTACTACCATCCTGGCAGCCCTGCCACCGGCTATCTGGATATCCCCTATGCCGAGGGCGATGCCCACTACTGGGGGGTCTGGCACAACCGCCATCCCTTCAGCGATTACGACAAGAATGTCGGCCGGTTCATGAGCGAATACGGTTTTCAGTCCTACCCGGAACGCGCCACAGTCGAGGGCTTTTCCCTTCCCGGCGACCGGGAGCTGCACTCCCCGGTCATGTTGGCCCACCAGCGCTGCATGGCCGATGAACGCCGGGACAAGGAGTACGGCAACCGCCTGATCCGCCACTATATGGAGAACGACTACCGCTTGCCGAAGGATTTCAACAGTTACCTCTATCTCAGTCAGGTTCTGCAGGCCGAGGGAGTAAAGCGCGCCTTTCATGCCCACCGCGGCGCCATGCCCTATTGCATGGGCTCACTCTACTGGCAGATCGATGACTGCTGGCCGGTGGCCTCCTGGTCGAGCATCGATTACCACGGCCGCTGGAAGGCCCTGCATTACTTCATCCGCGAGGCCTGCAAGACCTTTCTGCTCGTCCCCGTCGAGGCGGAGGGCGTGCTGCAGGTGAAGGTGGTCTCGGACTCCTTGAGCAATACAGCCGCAGAGCTGGAATTGGTGGTGATGGATTTCTCGGGCCGGAAAGGCTTTACGCGCACGCTGCCGGTGGCCATCAGGGCCAACAGCAGTCAACTCTGCTGCAGTCTGCCCGCGGCGGAACTGCTGGCAGGGTTTGAACGCAGCAGCGCACTGCTTCGGCTGACACTGAGGGTGGGGGAGTTGCTGCTGGCCTCAGACATCCACTATTTCGCCCCGGTCAAATCCCTGACACTGCCGCCGTGCACACTCGATGCCGGGGTGACGGCAGCCCCTGGCGGCTGCGTGATCACCCTCCGCAGCAGCTCCCTGGCCAAAAACCTCTGCCTGGAGTGCAGCGATCCTGAGGGCTTTTTCTCCGATAACTATTTCGATCTCCTGCCCGGCGAGGGCAGAACCATCCATTACCGCACCCGGCTCACACCCGCAGAGGTGAAAGCCGGGCTGCGCTGGCAGACAATCCACGATACTTATCAGGAAGAGAAGGGAAAGGAGCAGGAATGAAGCTGACCTGGATCGATTTTGCCATCATCCTCCTTTACATGCTGGGTGTGACCGCCATCGGCCTGGCCTTCAAAAAACGCGCGAAGGAGGGGACCGGTTCCTATCTGCTCGGGGGCAACAAACTCCCATGGTATTTGCTCGGCCTCTCCAACGCCTCGGGCATGTTCGACATCTCCGGCACCATGTGGCTGGTGACCATCGGTTTCGTCTATGGTCTCAAGAGCATCTGGCTGCCCTGGCTCTGGCCGGTCTTCAACCAGATCTTCCTCATGGTTTTCCTCTCCGCCTGGCTGCGCCGCTCCAATGTCACTACCGGCGCGCAGTGGATTGGCACCCGCTTCGGCCATGACCGCGGCGCTACCCTCTCGCACACCATCGTGGTCGTCTTCGCCCTCATCGGCTGTCTCGGTTTTCTCGCCTATGGTTTTATCGGTCTCGGCAAGTTCATCATGATCTTCATCCCCTGGGAGATCGTTTCGCCCTATATCCCCTTCGATGTACCGGCGCAGTATGTGCCGCATGTCTACGGCATCGTTTTCACCCTGGTGGCGGTCTTTTACACCATCCTCGGCGGCATGACCAGCATCGTGCTGGCTGACCTGCTCCAGTACATCATCATGACCGTAGCGAGTATCGCCATCGCGGTGATTGCCATGTCCGCTCTCAGTGGCTCAACCCTCAATGTGCCGGATGGCTGGATGAGTCCCTTCTTCGGGTGGAAGCTTGACCTTGACTGGAGCAGCATCATCGCCCAGGTCAATGACAAGATCGCCAGCGACCAGTTCGGCCTCTTCACCATCATCGTCATGCTCATGGTCTTCAAGGGGATCCTCGCCAGCGCCGCCGGGCCGGCGCCCAATTATGACATGCAGAAGATTCTGGCGACCAAATCTCCCAAGGAAGCGGCCAAGATGAGCGGATTTGTCTCCCTCATCCTCCAGCCGATTCGTTACCTGATGATCGCCGGCTTTGTCGTGCTCGGTCTGCTCTACTACGACCGCCTCAACCTGATGGTGGGCGGCAAGATCGATTTCGAGCAGATTCTGCCTTCGGCGATCAGCGAATTCGTCCCGGTCGGTCTGCTCGGTCTGCTGCTTGCCGGCCTGCTTGCCGCCTTTACCTCGACCTTCAGCGGCACCCTCAACGCCGCCCAGGCCTATATCATCAACGATCTCTATCTCAAATACATCCGGCCCCATACCACGCAGAAACAAACCACGATGATCAACTATACCTCCGGCCTGATCGTGGTGGTGATCAGCATGGTGCTCGGTTTCTTCGCCCAGGATGTCAACAGCCTGCTGCAGTGGATTGTTTCGGGGCTCTACGGCAGTTACGTCGCCGCTAACGTGCTCAAATGGTACTGGTGGCGTTTTAACAGCTACGGCTACTTCTGGGGCATGCTCGCGGGTCTTATCCCGGCCCTGATCTTCCCGCTGGTCTTCAAGAGCACCCTCGACCTCTATTATTTCCCGGTTCTGCTCCTCATCTCCATCGCCGGCTGTTATCTCGGTTCCTGGCTCACCAAACCCACCGATGAAAAGACCCTGATGTCGTTCTACAAAACAGTGCGGCCATGGGGATTCTGGAAGCCGGTTTATGAAAAGGTCAAGGCTGCGGATCCCTCCTTCGAGCGCAACCGTAATTTCAGCCGCGATGCGGTCAATGTTCTGGTCGGCACCATCTGGCAGACGGCACTGGTGATCATCCCCTTCTATATTGTCTTGATGAAAAAGGGGCCCTTTTTCATCACCCTGGCCATCATTTTCGTCACCAGCTGGTTCCTCAAGAAGAACTGGCTCGATAAACTGACCGAAGAATAGTCTACTTCCATCCCGGGGCGGAGCGCCCGCCCCGGGATGCATCTCGTCCCTGTCAAGGAGTTCCTCATGCGCCGCCGCTTTGCCCTTGTCGCCCTCGCATTTCTGCTTCCTGCCGACCTCCTCGCCCAAGCCATCGCCCCCACCATCGCGCGCCGGAGTGAAAACGCGAACCGGATCGGCCTATATGAAAAATACGAGCTTCAGCTCGAACTGGGCAATGTGGTCTATGCCAACCCCTACAACCCCGAAGAGATCGACGTGCGCGCCCTCTTCACCTCTCCCGGCGGCCGGCAGTGGACCATTTACGGCTTTTATGACCACTATCAGAACCGTAATGAGTGGAAGGTGCGATTCGCCCCGAATGAGGCGGGCACCTGGAGCTATACCCTCATGGTGACCACTCCGGCGGGGAACGGCAGCAGCCCGGCCTACACCTTCGAGGCGGCCGCCTCTGCACACCACGGCTGGCTGCACACCGCGAAGGCGAATCCACATTACCTGGTCCATGACGACGGCACCCCCTTTTACGGCGTCGCTATCTTCTGGCCATGGGGGATTGCGGAACCGGGCCTGAACACCCTGCAGAGCCTGGGCTGCAACTGGGTGGGATTGTGGAACATCACCTACGACACCGGCAATACCCTGATCGAGTCGATGAGCTCCGGACTCGGACGCTATGACCAGAACAAGTGCAAGCGGATCGACGACATCCTCGAATGGCTGGAAAAGCGTGATATGGCCCTTTCGCTCTCGATCTGGCCGCATGACCTTTTCTGCAAGAGCCTCTCCGGCTGGGCGCAGCGCTGGAACGACAATCCCTACAAGCAGCTTTGCGATGTGCTCGAGATTTATGAGAACGAGACCGCCTGGCGCTACATGGAGAAGCAGTACCGCTATATCATCGCCCGCTGGGGCTACAGCCGCGCCATGGGTCCCTGGGAGATCATCAATGAGATCAGCGGCACCGACGCCTGGGCCGCGGGGCGAACTGTTGCAGCGGACGAGTGGACGCGCAAGTCCCTTACTTTTCTGCGGGCGCACGATCCTTTCGACCGGCCGGTGACGGCAAGCCAACACGGCGGCCTTTTCTGGACGGCCGGCTATGGCATCTTCGATCTACCCAACATGCATCTGTATGAGACCGACGGCGGCACCGCCCGGTACGCCAGCAACCCGGTGCGCAGCAGTGTCTGGGCCTATCATGAGGCAGCCCGGCGGATGTGGCAGGGTTATGCCAAGCCGGCGATTCTCGGCGAGGCCGGGGGGGGATCGAACAAGAATTTCGGCGGCTACTCCCCCGGCTCGGCCGAGTATACCCGCATGTTCCACAACGCCCTCTGGGCCAGCTGGTCGAGCGGACTGGCGGCCTCGCCGATGTGGTGGTCTTTCAACACCCATCAGTCGGACAGCCGCTTTCAGGAGCAGCTCAAGGCCTTCAGCCTGGTGGCTCCGGGCATCGATTACGCCCTTCGCCCTTTCCAGCCCGCGGAGGTGACCGTCGCCGGCGCCGACGCCTTTGCCATGGAGGACGGAGAGATGGCCTTCGGCTGGGCGCGCGAGGAGTGGGGCCGGGATCTCTCCATGCGCTCTCTGCAGATCACCGGGCTGCCGGATTCGGTGTACAGTTTGGCCTATTATGATACCTGGAAGGGAACGGCGGTGGCGAGCCACATCCGGCCGGTGGTGGAGGGGCTGCTCATCGACGAGCTGCCACAGATCGCCGCTTCGGCCCCGGATCTCGCCTTCATCATCCGCCCGGCCCCGACCGGAAGCGTGCCCTTTCGCCTGGGGCTGATGGCTTCGCCGCGCCGGCTTTACAGCGACGGCGAGAGCTACGCCGAGGTGCGCTGCCTGATCTTCGATGTGGATGGACGCTTTTGCAGTGAGGCCGGCAGCATCCTCACTTTCAACCTCAACGGTCTTGGGCGTCTGGTGGGCCCGGCCGTCGTCGCAGCGGAGAAGGGGCTGGCCATGATCACGGTGCAGTCGGATTCCGCCGGCAGCGGCGAGGCACAGATCATGGTCGCCTCTCCCGGTCTGATCGGCGATACCCTCTCCATCAGCATGACTGATCTTCAGCTGATCGATGATTTCGAGTCTTATGATCCGGCCAATCCGGTCGGCAATTTCTGGAAGACGACCACCGGCACCTTTGCCGCCCTCATGGTGGAGCCACGGCCGGGCATGGCGGGGGGACAGCGGTTGCGCGTCGACTATGGCATCGGCGGCGGCAAACCGCCCTATACAGGTTTTATTTATACCCTGCCAGCAGCCTTGAAGGGCGCCAAATTCCTGCGCTTCTATCTTCAGGGAGATGGCTCAGGGCGCGGACTGGCCGTGCGCATCAACCGCACCAGCAGCAGCTACTGGCAGTACGAGATGGCCCTGACATCGACGGAAGAGAGCATGGTCGAGCTGCCGCTGAGGGGTTTTTTGCCCAGCGACGGTTCCAGCCCGCTCGATCTCACTCGGGCGCTGAGCCTCTCCTTCCACATCCTCAGGGGGAGCGGCGGCGACGGCTCCGGGACGATAGCCCTCGATGATATCCTCTTCGCCAACAGCTCCACTTCGGGAATCGCAGGTGAGAGGGGGGCGATTTTGCCCGAGGCCCTGCAGCTGCTGCAGAACTGGCCCAACCCCTTCAATGCTTCGACCGAAATCAGTTTTGTGCTGCCGCGGCGGATGCATCCGCAGCTGTCGGTTTATGATATACAGGGCAGGAGGGTGGCAACCCTGGCGGTGGGGGAGCGCCCGGCCGGCCGCCACCGTCTGGTCTGGCAGACGGCGGGCCGGCCTTCAGGCGCCTATTTTCTGGTCCTGGAGGCGGAGGGTGAGCGGGCAATCCAGAAGTGCCTGCTGCTGCGCTAGAGGGCGTTTTGACCCTGGCAGTGGCTGCGGGCCAGAAGCCCGCTGAGAGGCCGGCTGAGGCGCGGGGGATGTCAGGGTTTCCAGCCGCGCAGGAGCTGATCGCGGGTGTACCAGGCTGCAGCCTCCGCTGTGAGGCGCGGCCGGGCGGGCGAGGCTGGGGCGCCGGG
>ERZ795059.566-NODE-566-length-47219-cov-7.938936_pt1 | contig 47219 bp, 35 predicted proteins | sample MGYA00375143_ERZ795059 | MGnify/ENA primary metagenome ERZ795059 (study PRJEB30188, sample SAMN05720168) | activated sludge metagenome | isolation source: Anaerobic digester | place: USA | collected 2015-01-07 ... | reverse complement strand
GAGGGAATTGTCGAAGGTGTTTTGGAAGGCGAAACCGAAGGCATGATTGAAGGGGAAGGAGTGCTGGAAGGCAGCGTCGAAGGCATGATAGAAGGTGAGGGAATTGTCGAAGGTGTTTTGGAAGGCGAAACCGAAGGCATGATTGAAGGGGCCGAAGAGGGCGAAGGAGTGCTGGAAGGCAGCGTCGAAGGAGAAGTCGAAGGCGAAGGAATTGTCGAAGGGGCTTTGGAAGGCGAAGGAGTGCCGGAAGGCACCGTTGAAGGCACGATAGAAGGCGAAGGAGTACCGGAAGGCACCGTTGAAGGCACGATAGAAGGCGAAGGGATCCTTGAAGGCGCTTTGGAAGGCGCGTTAGAGGGTGAAGGTCCTTCTGAAGGTCAAGAAGAAGGATTGGCCGAAGGGCAAATAGAGGGTGTTGTGGAAGGTGCAGCCGAAGGTCAGTTGGAAGGAGAAGGCGCTATTGAGGGAGAGGTGAATACCCACACGGCTGATCAGAATGGCGACAACCTTATCAGTCTTTCCGAGCTTCTCCGGGTAATCCAATTCTTTAATTCCGGCGGCTATCATTGTCAGGCCGGAACCGAAGACGGCTATGCCCCGGGTCCGGGCGATATGAGTTGTTTGCCCCATGCCAGTGATTATAATTCGCAGGACTGGCTCATCAATCTGAGCGAATTGCTCCGGATTATCCAGTTCTTCAACTCCGGCGGCTATCATGCCTGTGAAGGCAGCGAAGACGGTTTCTGCCCTGGATTGCAAAAAATAGCAATATAAGTAATTTTAGCAAAAATAATATTTTGCCGGAACACCCTCGTTTCGCAAAGTCTGGATCCTCGTTTCCCCCCGCAATCCGTTTCGGATTGCGGCCTGCTGAAAGCCCCCCGCAATCCGTTTCGGATTGCGGCCTGCTGAAGCCCCCCCCGCAATCCGTTTCAGATTGCGGCATTTTCCGGCTCGCTGTAGGCGAACGTGCGTAAGGCATCTTTCCCCCGCCGAACGGATTTCGGCGCTACCCTCGTTTCCCAATCCTGCACGCCTCATCCGCGGTAGGCGGGCTCACGCCTCACTCCTCACAGAAAAATCCATTGCGTCTTTAGCGTGGTTTGTGTATAGTGGTTACCATAACCTGAGTAACAGGAGGGCGTTAACGATGGCGAAGAAGCATTCATTACAAGAGTTGTTGGATCTGGCGGGCAAATTTGTCGCGGATCAGAAGGGTCAATGGGACCATGATGCGTGGGAAGGCCTGTTGGTGAAAGCGGAAGCCCTGGGCCTAGAGCTTGCTGACGAGAATAAGCGGAACTTGGGCAATATTCTCGAAGCAGCCAAGTATTTCTACTTTTGCATGCCGGAGGAAGCTCCGAAAAAGGCGGCTAAGCCGAAGGCCACAGCCAAAAGGTAAGTTTTCCTCCACAATGTAGCTGAACTGATTTCGCGGGGGAGGAGTGTGTTTTGTGACTTCACGAGAACGCGTACATTATGCTTTGACTCATCGGGAGGGAGATCGAATTCCGCTGGATTTGGGGGCAAGCGCCGTGACAGGCATGCATGTAAATGCCGTGTATGCCTTGCGGCAGGCGCTGGGGCTGGATGCCCCGGGAACCCCCGTGAAAGTGGTGGAACCCTATCAAATGTTGGGCGAGATTGCGCCGGATTTACAGGGGGCCCTCGGAGTGGATGTGGCGGGAGTGGGGGGGGCGCGGAACTTTTTTGGATTTGAAAGCAAGGGCTGGAAACCCTGGACCACCTTCCAGGGAACACCAGTGCTGGTTCCGGGCGCTTTCAATACGGAGATAGAAACATCGGGGGACCTGTTGCAGTATCCCGAAGGGGATCATTCCGTGCCCGCCAGCGGACGAATGCCCAAGGATGGCTGGTATCATGACAGCATCGTGCGTCAACCCCCGATTGACGATGCAAATCTGGATCCGATGGATAATCTCCAGGAATTCGGGCCGATCTCCGAGGGGGACTTGGCGCATTTCAAGCGGGAAGTGGAACACATCCGTTCCACGACGGACAAGGCCATCCTGGCGAATTTCGGCGGAACCGCCTTTGGCGATATTGCCTTGGTCCCCGCCCCCTGGCTAAAGCATCCTCGGGGCATTCGTGATATCGCGGAGTGGTACATGAGCACGGTGGCCCGCCGGGACTATGTGTATAAAGTGTTCGAACTTCAATGCGAAATTGCCCTTCAAAACCTGCAGAAAATACACGACGCCGTAGGCAATAATGTGGAGGCCGTATTTATCACCGGCACCGACTTCGGAACCCAGCACGGGCCGTTCATCTCCGTCAACAGCTATTGCGATCTGTACCAGCCGTTTCATAGAGCGGTGAACCACTGGGTGCATAAAAACACCACTTGGAAGACATTTATCCACTCCTGCGGCTCGGTTCGCGCCTTGATTCCGGATTTCGTCGACGCCGGATTTGATATTCTCAATCCGGTCCAATGCTCCGCCGCGGATATGGACCCCTCGGAACTGAAACAAGCCTTTGGCCGCAATCTGGTCTTTTGGGGCGGCGGCGTGGACACGCAGAAGACCCTGCCGTTTGGAACCCCCGATGACGTGCGCCAGGAAGTCCGCGAACGGCTCGCGATTTTCGGCAAGGGCGGAGGTTTTGTTTTTAATACGGTGCACAACGTGCAATCCGGCACCCCGCCTGAAAATCTGGTGGCGTTGTATGAAGCGGTCAGAGATCATGCAGTACTCTGAACCGTTGAGGAACGTCTCTTAGCGTTTGCGTAAAACAGCCCGATATAACTGCCGGATAGGTTTTTCCAGGCCGATTTTTCCGAGAAAAAGAGAAAGCGAACGATTCCGTTGCTGAATTTTCCGTGCTCGTATCGCCGACATCGCAATGGCACGGTGTTCGGGAGATGCCTTGGTGGTTTCGCTCCAATATTGTTCCCAGGCGGCGGAAAGTTGGGTGTACAACTGTTGCTCTGACGGTGGGGATTCAGTGCTTTGACTCATGGTATGCGGTGCAATCAGGTTGAGATCCTGGCATAGACGCATTAAACAGGACAGACGATTCATACGCACTGTTTCTGTGTTGGCGCCATCCGTGCTTTTCCAACTCGAGGCGGGATCGCCCGCTTGATGAACAATGCCGAATTTCTCTTTTTGCTCCATGACTTCCGAAGGCAAGAGACTATAGGGGAAAGCGCTGACAACAGCGTCTATATGGGAACGATTTTCTTGAATAAATGAAAGGGTTTCCTGGAAATGTTCTTCTGTTTCCGTGGGAAAACCCACAATGAAGTTTAACTCTGTTCGAATACCCGCGTTATGACAGAGGCGCAGAAACTCCTTTGCCATGGCGGGGGAATGACGCTTGCCCATCCATTTCAGTGTTTCAGCACTGCCGCTTTCCACTCCAATGAGCGCTGTCGCAAAACCGGATTGACGCATCCGTTTAAACAACGCCTCGTCCATATCCTTTCGAACCATAAGGTTTCCCCCATAATGCACGGTTAATCCCCGGCGCCGAATCTCGTCTGTTTTTTCTGATAACAAGGTCACATCGCCATTTAACAGAGAATCATTATAGGGAAAGTATTCCACGTCAAAGTGATGAACGAGATATTCCAGTTCATCCACCTGATGACGGGCAGACCGGCTTCGGAAATGGTACCGCATCATGTAGCGATCCATGCAAAACTTACAGCGGTTCACGCATCCCCGGCTGCCCACCAGCGGCAAAAACCGGCGGGTATATCGGGGAAAATTAATCTCTTCAAATCTGGGCCATGGAATGGAATCCAAATCCTCAATTAGAGGCCGGGGGCCGGTATAGCGCCACGCGCCATCCACCTCAGGAAGATACAAACCCGGCACGTTATCGAGATCGGAGACGCCGCGTTCCAGCAGGTCGCGAAGCGCAAATTCGCCTTCCCCCTGGCAAACGGCGTCGGCTAGTTCCCCTGGGATGCGGGCGACCTGATGGGGGAGATAAACGCTGTGCCCGCCCATGATGATCTTTTTCTTGGGATAACGGATGCGAACGCGCCGTGCCAGTGACAGACTCATTGAAAGGTTCGACATGGTGAGAGAAAAAGCCACTACGTCTCCATGAAGCTCGGATAAATCAATGTAGTCGGCAAGGAAATCCAGGGCGCCGCTTTCCCATGATGAAGCGTATCGAACATCCTCCCAGAGCGCTCCGAAACCACGATCTTTGCAAAAACGATACAGTTCAATGTTCAGGTCATGGTAACTGACCTGATTTCCGAGATGCCGGGCATACGAACATAAATATGCAGGCGCTGTCCAAGGCCGTGTGATATCCCATACCGGTGCAAACACCACACTTATGCTGGTCATCGGTGACTCCATGTAATTGATTTGCTTTATGGTTGACGTTTCGTTCGGATCTGCCACCACTCTTTCCCTCTGCGGAGCGCCCCGGACAATCCATTCTTTTTTACGCTGGCGAGAGATTTGTTCAGCAGGAATGCGCAGCGTTTGAGTGGAGGGGCAGTCGTCAACAGTGTTTCTTCGCGGACCCGGGTAAAACCTGTGCGGAATAATTCATCCCGGATTCGGAAAGAGGTGTGACAATAAATGCAGTAGGGCGGAAATCGCTGCTCCAGCATGCTGGCGCGCAATTTTTGAAAATACAATCCTTGCCAGATATCGTTTAGCGGGGCGCGTTGAATATTATCCGCCTCCGTATCCCAAAAAACACAACAAGGCCCCACCTTTCCATCGGCCAGTATTTGTAAGGATAGCCAGGGCTCAAAACAAGGGGTGCATTGCAGACCTGTGGAATTTTTGGGAGGCAGCGGCGGCCATGCTTTGCCTGCATATCCAGACGGCTGGCGCAGCAAATCCCCAAAACTTTGGTCAATCCCCAATTCCTTGGCGCGTTTTTCCGCTTGTTGCACGTATTCGGGGAAACGGGCAATTTCCTCCTCCTGCAAGACAAAGGTTTGACAATAGTCGCCTTCAATAGTGAGATGGCCGCCGCCTACACCGTCGCACCCAATCTCATGTGCAAGTTCCACATAACGGTCCAGGTGAGGGGCGTTTTGCCTGGTAATAACCATACTCATGGAAAGTTTTGGATACATCACCCCCCGTTCGCGGCGTATCCGTGAAAAAGTCCGGATATGCTCAGTAGCATGGGCGAAAGATCCTTTGCTTCGAACCATGTCATTGATTTCCTGGGTCGGGCCATCCACACTGAATACTATGGCCGGCCATCCAATATCCGCCAGCCGGATAAAATGTTCTTCCTTAAAGTGATAACCGTTGGTCTGTATTCGGCCTCCCATTCCGCGCTCTGTTATACGCTCGCACATGCGGATCACTAGATCATCCCGGATCATGGGTTCTCCGCCGCCGACGATGACCCATTCTTTCACACCCAGGTCTGCCGCTTCGTCCACCAGCCGCATCCAGCGTTCATCCGTGCATTCCTGCGAGTAATCAATCTCCACCCGGCGTTGCCAGCATATAGAACACCGGAGATTACACCGGTTGGTGGGAAAAACGCTGATATACCAAGGCCCTGGGGAGGCGCCTTGTTCCCATTGCCAAAGACGATATTCCGGGGAATCTGTCATGGTGATTGCTTTCCGGTTAGTTCTGTGCATGCGACTATCGCATTATCCATTATTTCTTTTTACTTCCGCAAATAATGCTATCGGTGCAGAGCCATGGTGATCAACAAAAAGCCCCCTGGACGAATAAATAACCCAGGGGGCGGAACAGCTTGCTTTACAGCATGTTATGCAAGGCCGGGGCAGAAGCCATCTTCCCCGTCCATACAGGCATGATAGCCGCCGGAATTGAAGAATTGAATAAGGCGGAGCAGTTCTGACAGGCCAATCTGCCAATCCTGGGGATTGTAGTCACTAGTATGCGCGGCGCACGATTGGTCACCTGTTCCGGGGGCATATCCATCCTCCGTGCCAGCCTGACAATGCAACCCGCCGGAGTTGAAGAACTGAATCACGCGCAGCAGTTCCGACAGGCTTATGATGTTGTTGCTGTCCTGATCCGCGGTATGCGGTTCTGTTACGCTGCCTTCTCCCTCTCCTTCGCCTTCTTCTTGTCCTTCGCCTTCTCCGGCTATACCCAGCGAGAGTACGATGTTCACCGGGTCTCCGCATTCAATTAACAGGCCCGCCACGGGATTCTGGCTGATTATCTGGCCTTCCGGCGCCAAGTCGCTGTATTCCTCTGTTACCGTGCCTAGGGTCAAGTTTGCGCCGGTCAGGGCGGTTTCTGCTTCCCCCTGAGACATGCCGGTCACGTTGATCACGCTGGCATAACAGGGACCCAAAGAAATAGTCAGGGATAAGGTGCTGCCGTAAGGTACAGTTGTTTCCGCGGCCGGATCCTGGGAGATAATCTGGCCGGCGGGTATGGTGGCACTGTATTCTTCGGTGGTAGTGCTTACGGACAGGCCAATCACGGCGAGCATGGCCTCTGCCTGTTCCAGCGTTTTTCCGGTCAGATCTGGTACAGCCACCGTGTTGGGTACGAACACCGCAATGATTTCCCGGTTTTGTGTCATGACACCGGCAATGGTGGTTTCGGCAGGGTCTTGTCCTTCGGGCAGATCTCCTTGCCAATGATGGAACATATTGTCCGGGCCGGGGGTGGCGGTCAGGTCAAAGGAAGCGCCATCCAAATACCAAAACAAACCGGGGGCGGGATCGATGCTTCCATTCCCAATGATTTGGGTATAGAGGTACCAGTCGGCTTCTTGGAAGTTGGCGGTGATGGTGCGGTTTTGATCCAGTACAATCACCGGATCCCGGTCATACGGGTCTACCCCTGGGGATAATTCACCAGTCCATCGATCGAAGAGATTTGATCCTGTATCGAGAGCGTGAATGGCGGGTGTGGCTCCGGCAATGTAACGAATAGTGCCGGATGGATCAGTGCGGCCGCCGCCGGTCTGATTCACTACCAGTTCATATCCGGAAGTTCCCAGGTTATAGGTGACACTCTTGTCGCCGTCCATCAACAGCCGGTGGAAAGTGTCAAAGGAGTTCAGATCGCCGGAAAAGCCTCCCCAATAGGTAGTGGACCATGGACGTATCTCCAGGTGTGCATATCTTCCGGCCTTGTATTGGTAAATCCCTGCGGGATGGGACAGATATTCGGCGTCGCCGTCGCCCGCCACGGCAGTGGTTAGGGTATAATCGCCTGGGCCAAAAATGGCGGAGACGTTATAATCACTGTGAAACACAAGATCCACGCCGATTTCTGTGTTGTCCGTCCCTGCCGGAAGGCCGGTCCAATGGTCAAAGGCATCGCCCCCCGCAAAAATATTGGCCACCACTTCATGGATTGCTCCGTCCACGAATCCATACGATCCGGGGGAAGGCCATGTGCTGCCATTTCCGGTATAGCCAATAGTCAGCGTCCAGTCGGCGGGGACATAATTGGCGACAACGGTTCGGTCCTGATTCATGGTAAGTGCGATGTACCAGAGAGAGGGGTTAGCAAAGCCGATTTCTCCAGACCAATGGCTGAAAGCCCATCCGTTTGTTCCCAGATCAGCGTTGATGTACACTACTTCTCCGTCATTAAAGTGATACTGTATGCCGGGGTCAGGGGCGCCTGCGGGCGTGGTGGCGCCTTCCCCTTCGATAATGAGGGTCAGGTGTTTCTGATTGATAATAAAATTCGCGGTCAGGGTGCGGTTCTGGTCCATCAGCATGGGGATGGAGGGCTCGGTGGGATCCACGCCTGCCGGTACGTCGCCCGTCCATTGATCAAAGGAATAGCCATATTCAGAAGTGGCCGTCAGCACAGGTTCTGTTCCAGCGGCGAAATATTGGGTTCCGCTGATGTTGGTCCATCCATTCCCGTTCGTGGTGACATCGAGCGCATACCCGGCACTGGCGAAGTCTGCGGCAATGGATTTGTTGCTGTCCATGGTGACTTCAATATAGGGTGAATAACTGGTGACATCGCCGGACCATCCCGCAAAGTAGGCTGAAGTATTGGAATTGGCGCTCAGGTTTGCGGTGCGTCCGTCCAGATAAGCATAGGTGCCCGGAGTAGGATACGTGTTTCCTGTGGAGGCCCCGGTTTTGTTCAGCGTCAGGGTCCAGTCTCCGGGGGCGAAATTCGCCGTGACAGAGCGGTTTTTGTTCATCGTCACGCTGATCCACATGTTTTCGGGTGATTGCCAGGTTTCAATATCTCCGGTCCATTGGTCAAAAGCGTCGCCGCCTTCCAGCAACTGGGCGCTAAATCCTGCCTGGACGCCATTGATGTATCCATAAACGCCCGGTTCCGGATTGGTGGTGCCATTCCCGGTGGCTTGCAGAGTCAAGTCCCAATCCGCCTCCACAAAATGGGCAGTGATGGTGCGATCCTGATCCATGACTACACAGATGCTTGACCACGTGGAAGATGCGCTTCCAATGTCGCCTTCCCAGTGATCGAAGGCTGTTCCGGAGCCCAGCAACGCATTGATACACGCTGACTGATTCGAGGTGTAATTATAGTTTGTGCCTGGATCGGGGCTTCCGGCGGGATTGGTGCTTCCCGGACCGTCTATGATGATGGTCAATACTTTGTAATCCTCCACAAAGACCGCCGTAATGGCGCGGTTCATGTCCATCGTGATTGGAAGAACGGAATTGTATGGATCAACACCTGTCCCAATGTCGCCTTCCCAGTGATCAAAGCGGTACATAGAACTCCAGGAGTATGCCTCCAGGTTGAAATTGGCGCCGGCAGCATATTTGTAGGGTTGGCTGTTGTTCCAGAAGCCATTAATGCCGCCCTGCCCCTGAATATTAAGTGTCAATTCATACCCGGAAGAAACGAAATCAGCGGTTACTGTTTTGCTGCCATCCATTAGAACATTGATGTTATTTTGAAATCCCGAAACGTCCCCGGCCCAACCATTAAAATATGCGTTGGGGCTATCATTCGTATTTACGCTTACATTGGGATTTTGGCCGTCCAAATAGGAATACACCCCTGGTTCGGGCCAGGTTCTTCCTCCGGAAGCGCCCGTTTTGTTGATGGTGAGGGTCCAATCCCCCGGCACGAAATTTGCCGTAACGGTCTTGTCGGTGTCCATGAAAATAGTATCGTTTAAGTTCGTGGAGGAGAGGTCGCCCGACCAGTGGCTGAAGGCTTGTCCGCTGCCGTTGATGGGATAGGCATTCAGGTATTGGTAGGCGCCCTGGAGCACGGGATGCGTGCCCGGCTCGGGTTCTGTATCGCCGGCGCCGTTCAGGCTGATGGAAAGATTCACCGCGGTTCCGCAAATGGCATTCTGGTTTACACCAAGGCTTGGCGCCAGCGCCTGGAGCTGATCCAATTGATTTTCATCACAAAAGGGAGTGCCTTCCAGGAAGGCATTATCCTCGATGTTGAGCCACTGCATGGCGCCGATGCCGGTATTGTCGAGCAGCGGCTGGATATCCGTCAATTGATTTTCGCTGAGATCGAGTTCCTTAAGACCTGTGCAGGAGGCCAAGGCGCTGATGTCTGCAAGATCATTTCGCCGAAGGTTCAGTTGCTGCAAGCCGGTGAGGCCCGCCAATCCTGATATGTCGGTCAAATCGTTCTCTTCAAATCCCGCCTGTTGCAGACTGGTCAATCCTGAAAGATCGGGGAGAGTGGTCACTTGAGTCATGTTAATTTGCAGCATTTGGAGATTGATGTAATTGGCAATCACGCTAATGTCCGTTACGGGAACCATCATGAGCGCGAATACCATGCTGGGGTTAATCCCGGTCAGTCCGCTAACGTCGGTAATATTCGATTCCGCCAGAATTCCCAGCCCCTGAAGCTGGGTCAAACCATTGAGAATGGCAATATCGGATTGCTGCAGACTGCAATTAATTTCTCCCAGGAACATCAGGGTGTCCGACACGTCTGAAAGCGGCGAGAAATCGGCAATTGGGCTGGAAGCAATCCAAAGTTGCGCCAGACTGTCCATGGTGCTGATGGCCGCAATGCTGGTGATGCCTTCATTGCCCATCAGGCTCAAGTATTCCAGGTTTACCAGTCCCCCTAGAGGGGAAATATCCGTGATTAAGTTGGTGCCGGTCTGAAGGGGATCAAAGTCGTCCGTATCCTGAAGGGGATCCGATCCAAAACCTAAATCCAGATTCACCAAACCCGTCAAGCCGCTCAATGGGGCAAGATCAGAGATTTGATTCAATCCAAGATTCAGATAGGTGAGAGAAGTACACGCCTCCAGCCCCGTAAGGTCGGTAATGCCAAGATTCTTCGCGTTTAGGGTGGTAAAGAGCGGATTGGCCAGTTCCGTATCCTCTGGCGGATCGCTTAAAGTGAGGCCGGTGGCCGCCTCCCATTGTGTTGTCAAGGCGCCCAGCAATGCCGTATCATTAAAGGCAACAGGCGCTGCCAAAGCGCCCGATGCGGCGGATACGATTGTAATCAAGATTACAAATGACAGTCGTGCATGGATATCCATCTTCGTGTGTCCTCATCAATTTGTTAATAATTTTCTTTCACTTAACTGTTTCTGCCTCAACAGGTAGTGGTGAATAATTATTCCCATGGGCAAACAGGAAAAGTCAAGTGAAAAATCACCTGGGCAATTGCAGAATAGTCCCTTTTTGTAAATGCCTCCATATCCCCTTGGCTGTCCGTTTGGTTTTGGAAACGATTTATAGCCGGAGGACATGATTTTCGTGTTCGCCCAGTGGACCACCTCCTAATGTTCGTTATGCCAAAAACGGGTTTTATGGAATACCGTAAATTGCATATTAAACGTGTTCTATCGCACTAAAAAATCGTTGCTTTTTTGGATGTGGAGGAGTATTATAGAGCCAGGTACTTTGGGATAATGCTTGAGAAGAGGTAAGCATTGTTCATTGTTTATTGATGCAAGAGTTAAGGATTTGAGCGCGGGAAATGTCAAGCGTGATATGCAGCGTGTGCAGGGAAACAAGCCTATGGTAAGGTTCATGTTTTTTTTGAAGTGCACGCCGTTTGTCTTATAGATGTGTAACTCTGTTCTTTACTTTGAAGAATGGATGGATTATTTTTATAATCTGAACTGGCAAGGGAAAGTTCTAGTCTGCAATTAACGGTAAGGAGTGGAACAATGAACAAGGGTATCATGAAGGGAGTAATGATGGGCTCAGGCGGAAGCATGGGGATAATCGCTGTGTTCCTTCTGGCTCTATGCGTGGGGATGGCTCCGTCCGCCTATTCCTCAGCACAGGATTGGGCACGGACCGCGCAGTTTGGTGTGGCGCAAATGGAAAAGGCGGTGACCTTCGCGGATATGGACGGCGATTTGGATACTGATATCGTTATTGGATATCAGAGCAATGAATGGACGACCGCCACGGGAGCGGGGAAGGCCACGTTTACCATCCGCTGGTTCCGAAACAATGGAACCGGGAATGCATGGACGGAACCGTACGCCGCATATGTTTGGACGCCGGATGATTTCAATGCGGTGGCTTTCGCTTCGTTCAATAAATGCGATTGGCTCTCCGACATAAAAGCGGCGAATATTAATTCGACGACGGATACACAACCCGACATTGTTTTCTGCACCCATGCAGAAGGCGTCAGATGGGTCAGGAATCTGGGTGGAGGTAATTTGGGCACTGCGGCTGCGAATCCTCCAAGCGCCATTGGCCCGGCTAGAACGGTTTCCACATCGGATGCATTTTATCCCAATGTGCGCAAGGTTTTGCCGATCGACCTTGATCTGGATGGCGACGTAGACGTAGCGTATGCGCAGGCGGAAACGGGTGGAGGACCCAACCAGGGCAGCGTTATTCGGGTGTACTATGGCAATGGCGGGGGCACGTTTATCGCGACGAGCACCAATCCATTACTGGCCTCAGAGTTGGTCCCCTTCGTGGTTACGCTTAAAGGGATAGACCTGACCAACGATGGGCGTCCGGAAATCGTCGCCACGGGTATTGGAACAAGCGGCTCCCTCGTCGACGTTGTCCGTGTCATCCCGACTTCGGGCACGAATGCGGGGATTGTTAAGGGAACGGATATTCAGCTTTCCGCAGGATATGGCGCCGACCCGTTCGATGTCGGGGTGGGGTATATTGATGGGGATGCCATTTTGGACTTGGTGGTGATTTCTTCCCAGGCGCCCACGGTGACCTGGTACAAGGGGAATAATACAACTAACCCAGGCTTTGGCGGGCAGATAAACTCGTCCCGCGCGGGGGTGGCGAACGCAGCAAGTCCCCGTAACGATTATTATCCGGTATTTGGCTGCGTAACGGACTGGGACCGTGATGGAGACAGCGACGTGTTTGTTTCCTATTTTGCCACCACCACGGCGGCTGATGGCGAAGTAGTCTATTACGAAAACTCCACCGGTTGGCCGTTGGGCAATCCCACCGCCGGCGTGAATCTTCCCATTTCTTCGGGTACGCCGGACAGAAAGCCCATGAATGTTGACATGGCCACGACGCATGTAGCGGGAACGGTCCCAGCGGGATATCCTGACACCTATCAGGACTTAGTGGTTGCCCAAATGGGCCCGAGTTTGTTCTTCCCGCCCGCACCGCCTACGGCCCCTTCCGGCGGCAGCGGCACGGTCAGTTTCTGGAATAACACCACGTACTCGAATGCGCCGTATGTGGTGAGCGCGACCGTATTGGGCGCGCGGACCATCCAAGTGGTCTTTTCCAAGAGCATGAATACCACCCAGGCCCTGACCACTTCGATGTATTCCTTGTCTCCAAATCCCCCATCAACGGGCAGAGGCACGCTTCAAACCAATCCCAATAGTGTGACAGGGTCCGGCACCACTTATACCTTAACGTGGCCGCTAGGTCAGTCGATGATTCAGAGTTGCGGCAGCACATTAGACGTTGTTGTTAATGTTGATAAAACGATGCAGGACACCTCCGGGTATCAACTTCGCGCACCGCGTTCCGCCACGGCCACCTATAGTGATATTGCGGCGCCCACGGTGATTGTACAGGCTTCCATTTCACGCAATTTGAGTTCGCCCCGTGTATGGCCTGCCGACCTCAACAACGGGACCTATGATAATTTTGACGGCGCCATGTCCTTTTTGGTGGGACGATCCAACACCGGTCCCTGGGTTGCTTATATTGATGTGGTCTGTGGAGATCGTCCTTCCACCACGTTGTATTTGCAGGCGACGGATGCATGCGGGAATGCCGCGGTCAGCGGTGGAACCACTGTAAACGTAACCGACGACATCAAGCCCACGGCCACGTGCCAGACGAGCATTGTCCATAATCTCAGCGTGGGAAGCACGCTGAACGCCACGGAGTGTAATAATGGCAGTTCGGACAACTGCGGCGCGATTACGTATTGGATCCGGGATCATAGCGTTGGCGGCGCCTATTCAAATTCGCTTAGTGTAGGCCCCTGCTCAGGTGTGCTGGTGGTGGATTTCGTGGTGAGAGACACCGCCCTCAACGAGAGCGATGCGTGCCAGTGCACCGTGAATATCGAGGATGATATTGATCCCTCGGCGGTGTGTACGAACTTCACGGTCGTACTAGATGCCATTGGCATGGGAACACTCCAGCCGGGTGATATCGATGGCGGCAGCACGGATAACTGCGGTGTTACGCATCTCGGTCTTACGGAAGGCTCGTTAGTAGACCAGGCGCAGTTGCCCTATTACTGCGACGACGTGGGTTCCCATGCCGTTACCTTGGTTGTGCGGGATGCGGAAAACAATGAAGCCACCTGCCCTGCCACGGTAACCGTCGCGGATAACCAAATCCCGATAGCGGCTTGCCTGGCTACCCACAGTGTCAACCTCGACTCTCTGTTGGGCACCGTTGTACTCGATGCAAGCGCCCTGGAGAATGGGAGCAATGATAACTGCGCGCTCACTTCTCTAGTCAGGCGTTTAGGGGATTCCAATCCCCCCACCCCGACCGTTACCCTGGATTGCGGTGACGTAGTGGGCGGGGCCGCATTAGAGTATTTTGTGCGGGATTCCGGAGGCAACCTGAGTGCTCCATGCTCGGTGGCTGTGGATGTCAATGACATCACGCCGCCGGTAATTGGCTGCCAAGACTTCACCGTGGAACTTGATATCGCCGGCGCGGGCGTATTGCTTCCCGCGGATATCCTGGCTTCGTCGACGGATAATTGCCCGTTGACTTACACCTTGACCGAAGGCGCCTTGGTAGATGTGGCGCAAATCACGTACGGATGTGACGATATTGCGGGCAGCCCCCATACCGTAACATTGAAAGCCACGGATCCGGGCGGCAACAGCACCACCTGTCAGGCCGAAGTCACGGTTGAAGACAATGTCGCGCCTACCGTGGTCACGCAGAATATCTCGGTGACGCTGGATTCCGTAACGGGCACCGCGACCATCGCGGAAGATGCCGTGGACAACGGCAGCACGGATGCATGCGGCATTGACTCCTACGACACCGACATCACCAGTTTCGACTGCGGGGACACGGCAGCCCCTGTGACCGTTACGCTTATGGTGACGGATATCTATGGAAATTCGGACACGGCTACCGCGCAGGTGACGGTCGAAGATACTACGCCGCCTGATGCGGTCGCCAAGAACATTACGGTCACTGTTGAAGAACCCAGCGGCACGGTTACCATTACCGGCAGTGACATCGATGGCGGCAGTACTGACAATTGCGATTCGGGCGGATTGACCTTTGACGCCGATCCCGATACCTTCGATTGCGATGATGTAGGTACGATTGTCTCCGTTACGTTGACCGTGACGGATCCCAGTAGTAACACGGATACGGCCATCGCGAACGTGACCGTGGTGGACACCACAGGGCCTACGCCCTTGTGCAAATCCGGCATTTTGGATATCTCCTTGACCGGTTCGACGGAGTCGGTCCTTGTAAGCGACATCGATGACGGAAGTTCGGATGCTTGCGGGATTAAATCGCTGGTCGTTTCGCCCGACACCGTAGGGTGCAGTGACATTGGCAACGATGACCTATGGGTCACTCTGACCGTCACGGATAACCACGACAATGTTGACACATGTCAACGTCAGGTGCGTGTGACGGAATCCACCCCGCCCACCGCGGTGTGCAATGAGCATACCATTGATTTGGCGGGCGCTACCTATGTGCTGACTGGAGATGACATTGCCGCCATCAGCGCCGGCAGTACTGACAACTGCGGCATTAAGACGCGGGAAGTAGCCCCGGACACCTTCGGGTGCGCCGAACTCGGTGATCAGACGGTTACGCTGACGATTACCGATACCAGCGACAACACGGATACGTGCACCGCTACCTTGCATGTCACGACGAGTGTGTTTACGGTGGAAGACCCGGCGCCCTCGCCACAGGATAAATACGATGGCGATTCCGCCACCTTAAGCGCCATGGCGTGCGGCGGTTCCGGCGGCTATACCTTTGAGTGGTACTTCATCCCGTCGATCGGCGGCACGGCTCAATTGTTGACCGATGGCAACCCGCATCCGGCCGATGGGGCAACCACAGTGTCCATCACCAATGTGGGAGGGACCTCCACGTTGGCATTGGGCAACCTGAAGCCGGCCACGGATGGTGAATACCGCCTTGAAGCGACCAGCGGCACCGAAACTGTGGGATGCGCGAATAACGGCATCTTGAATGTTCACGCCGCGGTCGAAGTCACCGCGCCTGAAGAAGTGGCTCCGGGTCCGTTGTACGACATGCACGGCAACACCGGCGATACGTTCCGAATGAGCGTTACCGCCAGCGAAGGCTTTGCGCCGTACACCTACTTGTGGTTTAAGGACCCGAATGCCAATGGCTATGAACTGGGCGAGGAGTTGTCGGATACCGGTCAATTTAGCGGTACCACGACCGATACGCTGCAAATTACCGGGTTGGCGTTGACCGATGCCGGCGATTATGGCTGCATCGCCTATGACAAGTACTACCAGATTGCGGATGTCAGAACCTGGAAGGTAGGCGCTACCTCCGCGTTGACGGTGACGGACCTGCTGGCGGTTGGGGACCCGGTTCCCGCCCTCCAATACATTTATGTTGGAGAGGATGCCAGCTTCACGGTTACCGCCTCTGGCGGCGCCGGCGCCTATTCGTATGAATGGCTGTTCGAAGGCAATCCGATTGGAAACGGCGCGCTGCCTTCCGGGGCAGTCGTTTCCGGCGCGGATACGCCCACGATTACCATCACCGGCGCGCAACTCTCCGAAGACGGAATGTATTCGTGCCGCGTGGACGATGAAAGCCCGGATCCGGAAGTTACCTCCGGTACTGCGAGGTTGGATGTGCGTGAGCACCTGACCATCCAGACCCCGCCGCAAGACACTACGAAGAATGAAAGCGAAACCGCCACCTTTACGGTGGTGTTGACGCCTGACACCGGCATACCCGATTTCTTCTATGAATGGCAGTGGTGGGATTCATCGATAAGCGATTGGCTCCCATTGGTGGACGGGCCGCATCCGGGCGACCCGGATGTGGGTGAACCCCGCTCCACGATCAGCGGCGCGGCGACCGACACGCTTTCCATCTGGCTGAGCGATAATGGCATCCTGGTGGCGGGCGACTACCGCGTCCGGGTGTGGGATAGTTGGACACCGCCAGACGAAGTTATCTCCGATCCTGCGACCTTGACGGTAACCAACTTCATGGATATCGTGGTGCTTCCATTGAACGTCCGTGCGTATGAGAACGTGGATGCCGTAACGTTCACCGCGGTGGTGATGAACGGTATCCCGCCGTATACCTATCAATGGTATCATGATTCCCAGGAACTGCTGGGCGAGAATAGTCCGCTGCTGTCGTTGGGATTTGCAGATGCCGGCGAAGCCGGTGACTATGTGGTGGAAGTAGACGACAGCAGTCCTCTGAATCCGCCGGAACACAATGATCCGCCTGCCGTTCTCGAAGTTGCGGCGGTTCCCACGCTGGCGGGTCCTGAAGATGTATGGGCCTATGAAGGCACTACCGCCACCTTCACGGTGGGTGTGAATGACGGGTTCCCGCCCTTCACCTACGATTGGCGTGAAGGCGGAGTGAGCCTTGGCGCGCCGGATAGTGAAAACTTGGCGCTGACGGGTGTTACCATAGCGGACGACGATGGGCGTGCATTCGACGTGCTTGTCGACGACACGGGCTCGACCATCAGCGGAGTGACCCATCTGGATTCTGATGAAGCCACACTGCATGTGGGCACGGCCCTCACCTTTGACGGCCCGGTTGAAGATTTCAGCGCCTATAACGACGAGCCAACCTTCAAGTTGCATGCATTCTTCCAGGGCGGTTTTGGCCTGGACTACAACGAGTGGAAACGGCGCGTCGCGGGTAATCCGGCGGAGGAAACGCTCACCCACAGCACCACCTTCAACGGCAATTCCCTCTCCCTGACGGTGAATCCGGCCAGTGGCGATGGATCGTTTGAATACTTCGCCTGCATCACCGACAGAGTGCAGACCACCTGCTCGGATCCGGGCGATGTGATCCTCGCCAAACACGTTGAGTTCGTAACGGAGTTGGTGGATACCACCACCCTGCCGGGCGATCCGGTCGAGTTGTTCGTTGAAGTGGACGGCGGCTTGGAACCCATCACCTATGCGTGGTTCAAGAATGATGGTTCCAAGATATGGCAATCCATACCGGGTGACACCAACACCCAGAGCTTCCCGGATCCGGAAACGAGTGATTCCGGCCGGTACCGGGTGGAAGTCACCGAAGGCGCCAGCACGCGCGGCGGATCTCCGCACACCATCACCTCCGAGGCTACCCTTACCGTGAGCCTGGGCGTGCCGGTGGGCGGTCCGCTGGGATTGTTGCTGCTTACGGCATTGACCTCCCTGGCGGGCGCGGCAGCGCTTCGGCGAAAGAAATAAAAACGACTAAGGAGTAATCCGGCCGCCGGTCCTCATTCAGGATCGGCGGCCTTTTTCTATGTCCGTGTTTGGAGCGCTATGTGCAGAACGCAACCATGCAATCCCTACGGAAGTCTAATATCGGAATCCACGGATAGAAGTATACCCAAGGAGGTTGAAATGCCCTCACGCCGAACATTCATCAAAGGGCTGGCGGCGGCGGCACTGCCAATTTTCACCGGCTGTGCAACCTCAGTTCCTTCCCCAAACAGCCGCCTACAACATGCCGCCATTGGCGTCAACGGACGGGGTAAGGCCGTGCTTATGGGAATCAAGGCCACCCACAAGGTGGATGTGGTGGCCCTGTGTGATGTGGATGCCAATTCGCTCGAAGAGGCAGGACAGGCTTTTCCCAATGCGCGGCGCTACAGCGATTGGCGTGAGTTGCTGGAAGCCGAAAACGGGCGGATCGACGCGGTGAGCGTTGCTACGCCGGATCATACCCACGCCCCGGCGGCGATGAGTGCAATCCGGCGTGGGAAACATGTCTTCTGTGAAAAACCGCTTGCCCATGATGTGCACGAAGTGCGGCAGTTGACACGCGCGGCGCGAAAGGCCGGCGCGGTCACGCAAATGGGCATTCAGATGCATGCCCATTCCGCTTACCAGAGCGCTGTAGAAATTTTACGCGGTGGCGCCATCGGCAAGGTCAAGGAATGGCATTCCTGGTGCAAATCCCGCTATTCCTCGCCCGGTAAAAAACGGCCCTTGGGCGAAGACCCCATACCTCCTCATCTGAATTGGGATGTCTGGATTGGCGTGGCGCCTATGCGGCCCTTTAAACAAGGCGTCTATCATCCTGACCAGTGGCGGTCTTGGCGAGATTTCGGCGGCGGCGTACTCGGCGATTTCGGATGTCATATCTTTGATCCTGTATTCACCGCCCTGCAAATCGGTCCGCCTGTTTCGATTTATGCCGAAACACCCGAAACGGATGAAGAAGTGTGGCCTGAATGGAGCATTATTCACTATGAATTCAGCGGCAATAAACTGACAGAGGGACGCACTGTCCGGGCGATATGGTACGATGGCGGAAAACAACCTTCCCTGGCGGATCTTCCACTGGGTGAAGAGGTCACGCTTCCAGGGGATGGATCGCTCATTATCGGCACGGCGGGAATTATGATCCTTCCGCACTGTGAAGAGGCGAAACTCTATCCCGCCACGCGTTTTCAGAGTTATCCCCGGCCCCAAACCGAACGCCGCCACCATCTTGCGCAGTGGGTGGAGGCATGTTTAAGCGGTGGTGAGCCCGACGCCAACTTTGACTTTTCCGGACCCTTGACGGAGGCGGTTTTGCTGGGAACTGTCGCCCAGCGTTGTCCGGGAGTAACTTTAAAATGGGATGCGGACAAGATGAAGATTACCAATCATCCCGAAGCAAACAGCCATCTTGCCCGCCCCTATCGCGCCGGATGGGAGATCAAAGACCTGTCCGCATGAGGCGTGGGCCGGAATTTTGGTTCAGGCGGCGCACTTGGGGCTGATTCTGGAAGGGATCGATTTGTGTTCGGTGAAGCGTTAAAAAAGATTTTCACTGTCGTGAAAAAAGGCAAGGTTCTTATGAATGATCAACAATACCGTAATTTCTGTACAGTCGGGAATCCAGAAGATGGGCAGAACTGTTCACATGCGGATATTGATTCTTGCTCTGATGAGAATAATGGAAGCGATTATGCGTTTACAGTTGGCCGAAAGCCCTGTGGTTTTGGAGTACTTTCCAGCGCGCCTGCAATATTCCTGGCAATTTTTGTAATTTCGATGAATGTTTCAGCATTTGAGATGAAAGCGGGGGTGGCGAAGGCGGTGATTACGCCGCCGCTGGATACGCCACTGGTGATGGTCAATGGAGAGCGCTTTAACGGGGTGGCGCATGACCTGTATTCCCGGGCGCTGGTGCTGAATGACGGATCAAAACGGATGGTGATTCTGGCGAATGATTTGAATTGCCTGGATGTGGCAACCTCAATCTTGCGTCAGCGGTGCCGGGATGAACTTGGGATTGACGCGGCGTATTTTATTACGCTGGCCACGCATAATCATAATGCGCCCATTCAAATCGTACCGGATAATTTTGCGTATGGACGCTGGCTCGCGGAGCGGATGTTTGCGCTAATTCAGGAAGCCATCGCGCATGAGCAGGGTCCGGTTACGCTTCGGTTTGGATTCGGCCATGGATATTTTCTGAAGTCGATGGGGAATGCCCCAACGGATTTCGAGATACAAGTTCTGGAGGTTTTACAAGGGGATGCGCCGATGGCGCTGCTGTTCAACCATCCAACGCATCCGCTCCAGGCGGATGAGAAGAAAATTGATGTGGGCCATCCAGGATATGCCGTGGAGGAATTGGAGCGGCGGCTGGCTGGGGTCATGGCGATGTATGGTGATGCATGCGGCGGGAACCAGTTCACGGCGATGGGTATGGAGGGCACACTGGAATTGGAGCAGGCGCTGGGCAAACGGCTGGCGGATTCGGTGATGGAGATCGTTCGAGGAGATATGCAGGAGGTCACGGGTGCGATTGAAAGCAGGCTCGAAGTGATTTCACTGCCGCTGGCGGACCCCATGCCATTCGAGGAAGCGAAAAAACTCGCCGGCCATTTTCCGCAAAGCATCGGATTCGTGCCATACCCTCACCCGGATCGTCCCTCCAATTGGATCCGCAATTTGATGAAACACTATAAGGAGAAAATCCCGTTCCCCAAGAGAACCACAGACCGGGTCTGCACGGATGACGGCTTTTTGGTACAGAGCTACGACACGCCGAGAGAGTTTCCCTGCCGGTACGAGGAGACCATCGTGGCAAAGGTGGGGCCAATGGTGTTTGTGGCGATGCAGGGAGAGGTATGCGCGCCAATTGGCATGCGCATCAAGGATGCATACCGTCAGGAGATGCCGATCATGGTCTTCGGGTATATGGGGGAGCATAATCTCTACATACCGACGCGGGAGTTGGTGCGGCTGGGGTATTACCAGGCGCAGGTGATCCAGATCCAATACGCCTCGCCGGCAGGCTGGGCACCAAGCGTGGAAGATGATATGGTAACAGGGGTGAAAGGCTTGATCAGCAGAGTTATTAATGAGAATTTTTGAAAGAGCGCCTTTCTTTCACGAGAAACGAAAGTACAGAAAAGCGAAATGGCGGGACATTACCGAAAAAGATCGGCGTAGCCTTCTTTTACGCGGATGCGCAGGAGTTCCTGGTAGGTGTCTTCACCCAAAACTTCTTTGAGTTGTTTCTCGTAGCGGGTGCGTCCTTCGGGACCGCGTGTTTCCAGATCGCGTTTCAGATTATCGTGAAATTTCTTTTTCCGGACCCGGTTCAACTCGTTGTGCAGGGTATACACCGCACTGAGCAATTCGGGATTGTCCGGCGCCTTTTTTTCAAGCATCCGCACCATCTCCTTCACCTTCCCGGTATTGCTTTGCATCCAGCCGCATCCTGAAACAGTGATCAGCACGGCCAGGATAATCGCAATGATTGGGACGGTTCTCTTCATCATTCTTTTGTGAGAAACACTGCCCATCCAATAGGCACTTGGTGTCGTCATTTTGCTATTTTCCTTGTGCATTCAGCATTTTTAAGGATTGGGCGCGAATTTTGCGGGCATATTCGGCGCGCTCCCCCGAAGCCCCCGAGTTCAAGTAACTATCAAGGGCGGCGATTGCATCCGCATACTGCCGCTGTTGGTAATACAGGCTGCCCAATTCCGAAGCATTGGCTCCACCGGGGGCATAGCGTTGTCCTTCCTGGAAGTGGGTCAATGCCGCGGCATCATCGCCTCGCGCGTGGGCGATCCGGCCTGCATGGAAGCAGAAGGTGGCTCTAAGGGCATTATCAGGATTGGTGGCAGCCTGTTGCCACTGTTTTAAAATGCGTTCCGCGTCATCCAATCGGTTAAGCTGATAATAAGCGATTAACAGGGGTTCATAGGCTGTTAAGGAGGCATATGGACTGTCAAGGGCTTGTTGCAGATAGACCACCCCCTTCTCGGCCTGGCCCTCATTCAATAACAGCGTACCGAGCCGCTTGAGAGTGAACACCCGGTTTTGCGGTCCTGCAAAGCGCGCATCCAAGGCAAGCGTATATCGCTCCTTGGCGTTTTCAATCGCGCCGGCATCCTCAAAGCGGATGCCTTCTTTCATTAATACTTCGCCTACATTTAGATCTAACTTGGCAAGGAAACCGGGGGCAAGCCGGATATACAGCACGGCCACCAGCAGCACGGCCACTTGCGCCACGGCAGTGAGGCCTGCCACATAGCGCCATATGAAACGCGACTCGGACGGTACGGAATCTTCCGGGATCGTGGTATTTTCCAGGGCGTTCATGATTGAGATCCTGCTGGCGCGGAAGCAGCTGACTTGCGCTCCAGTTCTTCCAGTTCTTTTTTAATTTTTGCATAGGCCGTGGAGGCCGGAGCGGTGTTCTGCAAAATGGAAACATATTCAAACTTGGCTTCCGCGTAACGGCCCGCCGCCACCAAACGCCGTGCCAGATTCCATCGCATGGAAGCACTATTGGGTGCAAGCCTCACCGCTTCCTGGGCGGCCAGCAGGGCTTCATCCAATCGTTTTAAATGGGCCAGGGCTTCGGAACGGATCGCCTGGCCCTGGGCTTGTTCCGCAGCGGGCAATAACGGCAGTGAGCGCGTCAATACGCGGTCCGTAATTTCCCAGCGTCCCATCGTATAGCAGATATTGGCGCAATGAGCGAGCAAGGCCGCCTGGACCTCCGGCGGCAAAGAAGCGCTCTCCACTTGTGTGATCACCAGATCCACCAGCCACCCCAATTCTCGGGTACATTGTTCCTGTGGGACTTCCTTGAGACGTTTTTCCACCGTTTCGCTTAAAATCCGGAGTTTTTTCTGCATGGAGTCTGAATTTGCGGGATCCATTTCCGCAATGGCGGGCATTAGCGGAGGGATATCCGCACCGGTCTGTTTTTTCCAAGCGTTTTGCAGGTTCGCCAACCGTTCTTGAGGGGGCTGGAGCGAATCATATACCCCCCACAATTCAAATTGGTAAGGCAACCGCCCAAGGGCGTCGTTGATAAGTTGTTCCGCCAGGGAACGGCTATTCTGTGCTGCCGCATAATTTTCAGCGAGCCGGCCCGCGATAAAAGTGAACGTATCGGCATCCAACGGATCATTTCCCTTCAGCAGGCCATAGGTCCGGCTAAGGGAGTCCATATAGCCTTTGAGCCGTTTCTGCTGCTTTGTAAAGAGCTGAAACAACCGCCAGGTTTCCTTGTCCGCGGGATCGGATTCCGTGGCTTGCATGAAGTACCGCTCCGCATCATCCGGGCGTTTCAGTTTGACGTAGAGTTGCCCCAGAATACGTTGTACCGAGGCGCGGTTGGGCGTGCCGTAGCGCAAGGCGGTTGTCAATTGTTTTTCTGCTTCCTCCAACGATGTGCTGGCGTCTTTATGCACCTCTCCAAGGGCGGCGGCACGCAAAAATTCGGCGCGTCCCATGGCTTCATAGGCCTCTGGGAGCCCTTCACATAGAGTAACAGCCCGTTGTCCGGCGGCTTTTGCCCGGTCGAGGTTTTCCACGAAGGGAGCGTATTCCAGAGGATTCTTTCCACCGGTTTCGCTAATACAACTCAGCGCGCGGTTGATATGAGCCTGTGCGAGACTGATGAAGATTCCAGAATGATTTGGATGCCGTTGAAGGGCTTCCGAGAAACGTGCAATCGCTTGTTCCGGGCGGCGCAATTTAAGGTCGATCTGCCCCTGAGCCTCAGGCATGCGCGCATCCCAGGGAAGAAAGCGGCGGGATTTATTCAGAATTTCATACCCGGCTTGAAGAAGGCGTTTCTCCCTTTCCGAGTCCCCTTTTTTTGCGGCCTCCCCGGCCCAGTATTGTGCTCCATTCGCCCGCTGATAATATCGCTCACCGAGAAACGATCTCACTTCAAATACGGTGCAGAGGCCGGCCAGCACCACCAGAGCAGCGGCCAACCCAATATTTATGGTGGGGGAAGCAAAGGGTTTTGCAGCATTGTCCCGAGCGCCCTCAAGCACCCCGATCAGCAGGAAAAACAAGCCCGCAGAAACCGGAACCCGCAGATTGAACCCAAAGAGGCCATCCACGGTAAAGGCTGCGAAACAGGCGGTGAGAATATAACCAAACCGCCGTATGCCGCTTTTGGAGGCCGTGAGGGAGAGACTGGCAAGAACGCCCCAAATCATGAGGGCAAGATAAACGGCAGAGCCGGGAACACCCGCATCAATACCCGCTTCCAGCACATCGCAATGGACATGGTAATTCTTTTTGCCTTCCGTGATGAACCACCGCTTCTCGTAGGGGGTCCAGTAGGCCATGTTTTCCACGGCATAATTTCCGATCCCAATGCCCAGCACGGGATGGTCCAGAAACATGCGGCAAGCGCCCTGATACCCATTTAGCCGTAACACCAACGAACTGTCCATCGGAACCGCCGGGTCTTCCTTCACCTGACCTGCCCCTGTCAGCACTGCCCCCGCGCCCAATGCCCCCAATAGTGTCAGTGTAACAGCCGCTGCAACACCGGCCGGCAGCACACGCAAACGTTTTCGAAGCAACGAATAAACAAAGAGGAATAGCGCTGCTGCAACCAGTGCAATCCTCCCGCCGCGCATCCTGGTGAGATAAAGGTGGGATCCCATGAAGGCGAGGGCAACGAGTACGGCCCCCGCCGGTATCCATCGTGTCCAAGAGGAGGATGGAGATTTGTTTTTCCCGGCATTCGGCCAAAAATCCCATAGTAATCCCAATGCAAGAAGCACGGCAATCACGAGGGTGTGACCGGCGAAATTCGGGTTGGCGAAAGTGGAGGGAAGCCCTTTGTATTCTTCGACACCCTTGGTTATCCATGGGAATGGATCCAAACCGGAGGCTTGGCAAAAACCGTATATGCTTGCCAAGGTTACGGCAACGACAATCAGTATCAATAAAGATTGAATGTCCTGCCATTCCCGATAGGCATGCGCCGCGAACAAAGCGATGAGGGAGAACATAATCCAGGGGCGCAATGCATTCAGGCTGTTTGCGGGAAATCCGGATAACAACGCGGCAAGTGTATTCACGGCGAGAAACACGGCCAACAAGATGAAGAAAGGACTAGCGATGCAACTATCTTCTTTCGCCACCACCATGGAGGCGATCCAGAGTACCGCCATTACCAACACGGCCACGCCGGTAATGAGATATTTTATGGGGGCGGCGGGGTCGGATGTATAGGGGAACAGAGCCAGGATCAACAATACCACCCACGCGCCGATAACGACGCGCTGGAGTTGAAGGATTCTTGATCTGATGGTGATTTGGGCTGTCATGAAAGATACGCTATCGAACTTCTGTGCCAATTTACAGCATGCTGGATTTTTTCCAGACGCTGTTTTTCTGTCGCAAATGACACTATAGCATAAATAAAAGACGCCGTGTCCACGCCTTGTGTTTGAAAAACGAGGACGGGATTGGGCCGGGCCAGGCCGAATTCGGGGAAATACCATCCTTGTTGCGGGCTGGACTCCCCCTGGACAAGTTCTATTGCAACAGATTGACTCAAGGGAACCAGAGCCAACAGTACTTGATCCCTGGTCAGGATCCATCCCTCCCGGGTTTCCTGAACCTGAACGTCCGGATGAAAGTGTACATAGCTGGACATCTTTATGGTTCCTGAACCTGTGATTGCATCTGAGATCCTCCAGAAGCCTTCATGTGATTGGAGGATGCGCCGTTCATGCTGAAAGGAAGGCCCGGCCTCCTGCCGAATGACCAGTTCGTTCATTCCCTCCAATTCCCGCCAGGTAACCTGCGGGGGCGGCATGCGGCGTCCCACGCGAAAGCTGCCCCAGAGTTCGAGTTGTTCCGATCCATTTACGGAAACAATGTTATGGGCGTGCGTGCTGCGGCTGTAATGCCTGAACGGGCTTCCGGCATATCCATGCACGCCGGAATCCACGATAATACGATCTCGTCCGAGGCAAAACTCATAACTGCCCGCATCTGCATGTGCATGCCCCAACTGATACGGCGGGCCGGCAATGCCTGCTTTTACGATCATTCGTGTAGCGCTTTTTGCCTCGCTGAAAACATAGAATCCAGAAGGCAAAAGGGCATAGCATCCTTGTTGGATGGAATGAGCAGGGGTTTTTGTGGTTTCCCGCGCCAAATGGATCAAGGTTCGGGGCGCGTATTGCCCCAAGGCGGAATCGCCGAACAAGGGAATATCACCGTCTGGATGGAGAATGGATTCCAGAAACTCCGCCATGCGTCCAATTGCATCGCGCAGGTACGCAGGTTTTTTCCTGAGTATGGCGTATACCAGAATCAGATCTTGCATCACTTGGCAGTGGTACATAGGACTGCGTTCGTAATGTCCGCCATCGGGTAATATTTGCTCCTGGACCTGGGATTCCAGCAGCCGCAGGTGTTTCATTGCGCGTTTGCCTCCCAGAAGGCTATCCGCAAGGACCAGCGAGGCGGCTTCCCGGAGTAAATGGTTTGCCCGGACATCATATTCCAGGCTGCAGGCCAAATACCGTGCCTGCTGCTGAAAACTCTTGCGCATTAGAGGATCGTTAAAATGAAAAACCGCCTCAGCGAGCGCCCAGTTCATGAGCCGTGCCGCAATTGTGAATGCATCCCATGCCACATCGGTTCCGGGCGGATTGTTTCTAATCCAGTCTTGAATGATGGAGAGGGTCCAGTCGCGTTGACCCGCTTTTTTACGGGTAGCGGCGGCCATGGCCATCATTCTGGCATAATCGAAATAATGCAAGTTGTACCGCCATAAACGCGGAAGATCCGTACGAAGCCAAGGATATTTTCTCCCAAACGATTCCGTGTGATGTAAAAAGGTCATTTGACCCTGAAGCAATGTATCAACACTATGGGGAGAAACCGGTGAATGCCGAGTCCATTGGCGCACGGCTGCCTCCAAAGCCTCCAGCGCCCCGGGCGCGAAATCCGGGGCCGCATTTGGCAGGGGAATTCTCGGATGCATGCGCAAACGTTTCCGCATGAGAAAGCGCATACGCCACGCCATTTGACTGAATTTCAAATGGCGGATGGTCCGACAGTATAGCCCTATATCCAAAACATTACCTCAGTTCATTCTTCAATAAAGATGACCACGCGTTTTCCTTCCAGATTGGCATACGCGCCACTGGGCACGCGCAACACAATTTCCGTATAGTCTTCACCGCCCACGCTGACATCAAGCGCATGCTGGCCTTCCCGGTGTTGAGAGTGGCGATGAACCGACGTCACGCGTCCGGCGATGGATTGCATGGCGCGGACCGGTGGCGAGCTTCCGGCCTGTGGTTCAAGGCGATCCACTTTTGGACTGCCAGACACTGGTGCAATCAAATCTTTGAAATCATCCGGCATAACTGCCCCTCCATAATGCCGCCAAAGCATCCTCTTTACATTGCGGAGACCGTCTGCCCTCCGCTCTTTTCCCGGAAGGGGTTTAGGCCTCTGCGCCAACACTTTAATCTCTAACCAGCGTTTTCTCCACTTTTTCCTTTGTTTCCATCCCGGTCAGGGCTTCCACCAAGGTGAGTGCAAAATCCATGGCCGTTCCCGGGCCGCGTCCAGTGATGATCTTCCCATCGCGTTCAACAGCCGCACCAGTATATGAGATCGCCGGAAAATTGTTTTCCAGAAAGCCCGGATATGCGGTTGCTTTTTTCCCGTCTAACAGGCCCAAATCGGCTAATACGCGGGGCGCTGCGCAAATGGCCGCCACAAAATGTCCTTCAGCAGCGCATTTTACCAGCGCATCACAAATTCGGACGTCATTTCCCAGATTATCCGCGCCGGGCAACCCTCCTGGCAAGACAATCATATCGAAACGATTGAGTTTGAGGGCTTCATCCAGGGTGGCATCAGGGGCCAAGACCGTGCCGCGGCTGGCCTTCACCAATTCTTTGGAAAGCCCAGCCGTTACGACGGTAATATTGGCGCGGCGCAAAATGTCAATAATGGTTACGGCTTCCATTTCTTCGCAGCCATCAGCGAGCGGCACAAGCACTTTTGGCATGGCAAGATCTCCTTTGCTGTGAATCATCCTAGCGGGATGCGCTGGAAGTGTCAACCATTGGCCATGGGCGCCGGTCAAAGGGTAGGATTATTTAGTGAAAAAGCACAGGGAAAGGGCAGTAGCATGAAGAAGATAAGCCGCCGGAGTTTTCTGGACCGTTCCGTAAAAACCATAGTTGCGTTTCCGAGTGCAGTTGCGTTGATGGGCGTAAAACAGCACGCCAAGGCGGATAAGGCCAATGACAAGATTATCATGGGGGTGATAGGGCTTGGAGGCCGGGGGCGGGATCATGCACAGCGTCTTGCGCAACGGGAAGACGTAGCGCTGAAATATGTTTGCGATGTGGATGAGGTTGACCGTATTGGGAATATGCCCAAACGCATGACGGCCATACAAAAATCCCCCTGCCAGGGCGTCACGGACATGCGGCGGATTTATGATGATAAAGAAGTAGATGCGGTGCTTATTGCCACAACAGATCATTGGCATGCGCTGGCTACGATTTGGGCATGCCAGGCGGGCAAGGATGTTTACGTGGAAAAGCCGCCGAGCATTTGTCCGTGGGAGGGCCGGAAAATGGTGGAAGCGGCGAGGAAATACAACTGCGTGGTCCAAGTAGGGACACAAAATAGAAGTGCTGCATATATCAAGAAGGCGGCTCACTATATCAAGGAAGGCGGATTGGGAGAGATTCCGTTGGTGAAGGTGTACAACTTGAAAAGTGGCATGCCGTTTATCTGTCCGCCGGACAGTGATGTTCCGAAGGGGGTTAATTACGATATGTATCTGGGGCCTGCGCCGTCACGGGCGTTCAATCGTGCTCATTTTCATGATGGGTGGAAAAAGTTTTGGGCATATTCGGAGGGCGACATGGGGGATGACGGGATTCACCAGTTGGATGTGGCAAGGTTCATTTTGGGGGACAAGGCCTATCCCAAGGCGGTGAACTGTTCGGGAGGTCACATTGCATTTAAGGATGATCGGGAGGTGCCGGACACGCAAGTGGTTTCGTATGAATACGACAATCAGATTGTGACGTACGAGATGTCGGAATGGGCGCCCTATATGATCAAGATCCCCGCGGAAATCCGGGATGGCAATGCTTTTCCCTATTGGCCGACATGTTCGACGCGTATCGAAGTGTATGGCACGAAAGGGTTGATGTATCTTGGCCGGCATGGGGGCGGGTGGCAGGTGTTGGTGAAATATGATGGGAAAATTGGGGAACAGGAGTTTGGCCAACAAGCCAATGAAGAGCATCGTTCAGAATTCCTGGAGTGTGTCCGCAGCCGGAGAATGCCCAGCGCGGATATTGAAACCGGGTATCAAAGCGCATTATTGGTGCACCTGGCAAATATTGGTGTACGGTTGGGCGGACGCAGGCTGGAGTTTGATAGTGTGACGGAGAAGTTTATTGGAGATGAAGAGGCAAATGCGTTGTTGAAGCGCAGCTTTCGTGATCCATATATCATTCCCGATCAGGTATAACAAGCTTCCTGTTTATTTTGGCGTATGGTCCAATAATATCTTTCGGGTTCGTTGGAAGCGCCAAAGTCCAAAGACAAATACAACCATGCCCAAGGGCATTAAGACCCATCCGCATAGTTCGAGGCTGCGGGAATTGGTGAATTTTACGAAAAATGCGCCGGCAGCAACAAGGGCCAGGGCAGTACGGCTATAGGCGAGCATGGTGCGTTCATTCGCCAGGGAAGTGCGGATTAGGGCGAGATTATCGCGAATCCAGGTATCAGAGTTTTCGGTCATAGGTTTTTCCCATTTTTTGAGAATAATACCGCAAGGTGGCGGCGGTATTCACCTGACGCCCTGATATTTTTATATGAAACCGGATGGTTTCCCAAAGAGTCCATTATAAAAATCAGGAGGCAAGTATAATGCGATGTGTGGCCGGTGTGGCGGTTGTCTGCGTGCTGCTCAGTTTTTCTTCCTCCGTATGGGCGGCGAGCACTGCGGAATCCCTTTGGAGCCAGGCAGGCCATGGCCATGCCAAGGTCAAGGCATGGTTATATAAAGAGCTGGCAGGGCCGATGTCGGAGGAAGGATTCAAACAGGCGCCGGTGGTGACCTTTTGGGCTGGGTGGGATTTTGCGGATCAAGAATGGAAGCTGAACGAATACACTAACCAAATGGGACATACCCTGGTGGGCGCGTTGAGCAATGGACTTTTTGGCCGGTTGAGCACATTATGTATCGCCGTGGGCACGGAAATTGAGCAGTACTACAAAAACGACAAACAACAACTGAAACTCGCCGACCGGTTGCGTGACGTGTTGTTCTATTTAGTCTCCTGAGAATTTCCTCCCATTCGCTGCCGGTATAATTCGGGGTCGACCGCCTTTCCCATGGCGTGGGTGTCCAATCCTCCCCCAAGAAAGGCATTCACCTGTGACGCCACTTGGTACGGGCATTCAATTACCTGTTTATGCTCAATATAGAGTGTCTGTAAATGTGTCTGAGCGGACAACCAGGTCTGCACGCGGGCCAGATGTTTTTCATACACCTCGGCCATTCGTGCGTCCGGTACCGAATCCGCGGTTTCCCCTTGGCGGATCATCATGCGTCTCTGGGATGCGAGAATTTCCGGCATGGCACGCCGCAGGAAAAGGACGCGGCAGGAATAGAGAGGGGGGAGTTCTACCAACAAAAAGGAAATGATTTTTACGGCTTTGCCCATGGCTTCCGGGAGCCAGGCGGTGTCCTGTTTTAATTTTTTCACGCGTTCAAATTCATAATAACCGCGTGGATTATCTTCATCCGCCCGACGGACATGATCCGTCAGTATGGGCATACCGCCGGCATCGAGCATTCGCATCATCATCGAAGTGCCGGAACGCGGCAGCCCTGAAACTACTGTAATGAATTCTCCGTGCCGGAAAACGGTATCTGAATCTGAGGAATACAATGTCATTATTAACACCTTACATACCGCAAGGAACTTCGGTAGTGGAAATAATGCCGTACTCAAGGGAAGCGATGCAAAACGGGATGCGTGAGAGAATACGCAAATTCGTTTACGCTGGGCAAAATACGTTATCATTTCCTTTCTGGTTCCGCCGGCGGCGTGTAGCGCCGGATGCGCCATTGTGCTGAAGCCCGTGACCATTACAAGGAAGAATATGCACCGGAGCGATTATTATCCGTTTGGGTTGCCGGTCTCGCGCGAAGCGTGCGGGCGGTATACCATCGATGCCTTATATGGCCATGCGGAGGAACGCCCGCTTTCGCTTGCGCGAGCCACTCGTGAACTTACCGAACGAATGAATGCACGGCGCGATTTTAGCCGTCCCAAAGTACTCCCCGCACGCGCGGGGGAATTGCTGAGCGCGGGATTGCTCACTGAGATCCTGCGATATGTGGCGGACGTTTATTGTACGGAACTGTTTCCCAAGGCATGGCAACAGAGCCTGGACTGGACTTCGCAGTCATTGGGTGAAGCAGTGGCCGAACGTCCGCTTCCGGTGTTTGTTGGTTTATTTCCGCCCGGCAGTGTGCGCCTCAACCAGGAAGACAAAGACCAGTTCCTGGCGAGAGAAAACCCGCGCCTCTCCCACCGGGAAATTGCCCTGCGCGAGATCGTGTTGCTGCATCTTACGAATGAAAATCCGGCCTTGCAGCCCTATGTCGAGTTATTTGACGATATGGAAATGAAGCACCGGGCGCCGTATGAACCGCTCTTGAGCGCCGTGGAAACCTATTTTACCGGTTTGCCTCCGTTCCCGGAAACAGGCCAGAAACTATTGGCTATGCTCCGGGCGCCCATGCGCCATAGTCCCCAATCCATCGAAGACCAACTGGAATATATTCGATCTCAATGGCGAAACCTCCTGCCGGATGACCTGTTTGAACTGCTGCTGCGGGCGCAGGATATCCTGAAGGAAGAACTTGTATTGCGGGGGCATGGCCCGGGGGCGGTGTGTCCGCTGGAATTTGGCTGGCTTGCGGATCTGGGCTATGCGGAGCCGGAAGCATTCAGCACGGACCGGGACTGGATGCCCAATCTGGTGCTCATCGCCAAATCCATCTATGTCTGGCTGGACCAGCTTTCCAGAAAATACCAGCGTTCCATCACCCGCCTGGATGAAATCCCGGATGAAGAACTGGATCGATTGGCCCGATGGGGTTTTTCCGGGCTCTGGCTGATTGGCATCTGGGAACGCTCGCCCGCTTCTCAAGAGATCAAACAGCGGATGGGCAATCCTGAAGCGTTGGCATCCGCCTATTCAGTCTACGACTATGTTGTTGCACACGCTATTGGGGGCGAGGAGGCCTATCGTAACCTGGCGGGCCGTGCCTGGCAGCGGGGCATTCGCCTGGCAAGCGACATGGTGCCCAACCATGTGGGATTGTATTCGAAATGGGTGGTGGAACACCCGGACTGGTTTATTCAGTTATCGTATCCTCCGTATCCGGTGTACCGGTTCACAGGGCCAAATCTTTCCAGAGACGACCGTGTGGGGTTGTATATTGAGGATGGTTATTGGGATCGGCGCGATGCCGCTGTGGTGTTTAAACGGGTTGATCACGCCACAGGCGATACACGGTATCTCTACCACGGCAATGATGGCACCAACATGCCCTGGAACGACACCGCCCAATTGAATTTCCTGATCCCGGAAGTCCGGGAAGCGGTTATTAACACCATTTTACATGTGGCGCGGAATTTTCCCATCATCCGTTTCGACGCGGCGATGACGCTCGCAAAACGGCATTATCAGCGGTTGTGGTTTCCAAAACCTGGAGATGCGGGCGCAATCCCCTCGCGTGCAGAGCAGGGCATGAATAAGGCCCAATTCGACGCGGTGTTCCCGAAAGAATTCTGGAGGGAAGTGGTGGATCGCGTGGCGGAGGAAGCACCGGATACCCTGCTGCTTGCCGAGGCTTTCTGGTTGATGGAAGGGTATTTTGTACGCACATTGGGGATGCACCGGGTCTATAACAGCGCCTTCATGAACATGCTTAAGATGGAGGACAACGCCAACTATCGCCAGACCATTAAGAATGTGCTGGAATTCAGCCCGGAAGTTATTCAGCGCTTTGTGAATTTCATGAACAATCCGGATGAAGAAACCGCCGAAGCGCAATTCGGCAGAGGAGACAAATATTTTGGAATCGCCCTGATGATGGTGACGATGCCGGGATTGCCCATGTTCGGGCATGGTCAGATTGAAGGTTTCACCGAGAAATACGGAATGGAATACCGGCGGGCCTATTGGGATGAATCGGTGGACGAACATTTGGTGGCCCGGCATGAAGCCGAGATTTTCCCGGTCATGCGTAAACGCCACATTTTCAGCGGTGCGCAACACTTTGCCTTTTTCGACTTCAACACGCAAGACGGTTGGGTGGATGAAAATGTATTTGCGTATTCCAATCGCTGTGGAAATGAACGTGCGCTTATCCTATATAACAACGTTTACCCTTCCACGCGCGGCACAATCCATCTCTCCACCTCTATCAACATGGGAACCGTTGACACGCCCTGTTTAAAGCGCATTACGCTGGCGGAAGCGCTGGATCTGTGTCAGGATGACACCGTGTATTATGTGTTCCGGGATTACCACACCGGCCTGGAATACCTACGGCATACCTCACAACTAACGCGACATGGTTTTTATACAGAACTAAGCGGGTATCAATACTGTGCGTTGCTCGATTGGCGCGAAATTCATGACATGGACAGTTCCTGGGGCCGTTTCCATGCGGAATTGGGGGATCGGGGCGTACCCAGCATGAACGAGGCCTACCACGAGTTTTGTCTAAGGCCAATTCTGGAACCATTCCGAAAAGTCATGAATGGTGTGATGTTGCGCGGTCTTGTCCATCCGGAAGATCCACAGAAAGCGCTCGACGATCTTACGGATGCCATGACACCATTTTTAGAGGCTGTTGGGGCACATATTGGGCAGAGTGTTGTAACAGAACCCATCCTGGACGCTATCAAATGTGATTTACAGCAGATCTGGGGACATGAGGAGTCGCCTTCTTCCACTTCCCCTCAGATCGAGGAAATCTTTTTAAACGCATATCCGGAAGGAATGGAGAGTCTTGCCTTTTGGCGGGTTCCGATCTCCTGGGGCCTGGTGCGGCATCTTGGCATGGCCGCTTTATCAGCCCCGATGGAAAAAACAAACATCCATGAGAAAAGTGCAGCCTGGCTGCGGGATTGGTTCCTGCTTAGACCCATTGCGGCGGCGTTTGAATCCCTGGACGGCAATGGATGGCGGGCTGACATGGATGCACGTTTGACCCGGGTTCTGGTGGTCCATGCCAGCACTTTGCCATTAGATCCCGGTGTATCTTGCCGTCCCGTCATGGAAAGGTTGTTTCATGATCCGGATGTGGCGGTATTTTTACAATTGAACCGCTTTGAGGGGCACGTTTGGTTCAATAAAGAGCAGTTTGAACGCATGGTGACCATGATGAGCCTGGTGCAGAGCCTTATCTGCCAGGAAAACACCGAAAAGATTGACCTAACGGCTCATATCAAAACCGCGACGCTGCTTTTAGATACAGCCGCCGCGGCAGAATACGATGTGGACCGTTTTCTGGATGTTTTGAGTAGAAATGAACCGGAGAGAGAAGAATGAAAAATGTATTATTCGTGGTCATCGTACTATTGCTTGCCATGGGGCCGGCCGCCAGCGATCCGATTGTTATTGCGCATCGCGGCGCGTCAGGCTATCTGCCCGAGCATACGCTGGAAGCGTATGCCATGGCCTATGCCATGGGCGCGGATTATGTGGAACAGGATATTGTATTAACCAAGGATTCTCACTTTGTCTGTCTGCATGACATTTACCTGGAGCCCACCACGGATGTTGAAGAACGGTTCCCGGATCGCAAACGTGCGGACGGACGCTGGTACGCCGCCGATTTCACCTTGGCAGAAATTAAGACGTTGAATGCTCACGAACGTCTTCCTAACCGTTTCCCAGTGGGGGGAGCCCCGCATTTCGAGGTGCCTACATTTGAAGAAGCTATCGAATTGGTTCAGGGTTTGAACAAAACCACAGGCCGCGACATCGGCATATATCCCGAACTCAAAGCACCTACTTGGCATATCGCTCAGAAATTACCCATGGAAAAGGCCTTTTTAGATATTGTCGAACGCTACGGATACAAAGGCCCGGACGCTAAAATCTTTGTGCAATGTTTCGAACCCATGACCTTGCAAAAACTGCGCAATGACATGGGCTGCACCCTTCCCATGATCCTGCTTATCTCCGATGACAAGGTTGAAGAATATTTGCTGACCGAGGAAGGCCTCGACAAAATTGCCACGTTTGCCACCGGCATCGGCCCCGATAAAAAATCCGTGGAAGAAAATCCAAAAGTCGTGGAATGGGCGCACGCCCGCAAGCTTCTGGTGCATCCCTACACCTTGCGTAAAGATCAATGCCCTAAGAAATACGCCGCCTTCCAGGATGAAATAAAGCAGTTTTACACGGTGTACAAGGTGGATGGAATGTTCACGGACTTCACGGATGAATGCGTTAAATATCTCGCAGCGAACAAAGCTAATTAGTTCGACATTTCTATAGCTTCTTTGAGTGCTGACTGAAGATTAGACAATAATTCTTCCTGTGTTTCGCCTTGTGAATTGACGCCGGAAATTTCTTCAATCCAACCAACCCACCAAGGACCATCCTGCTTAATAACAGCAGTAAATGCCCTTCCCGATTCCATGTTTATATCTCCGAATTTTAGCTTCTCTTAACTATGCCATCCACACAAAAACCGGTCAGCCACGTGACAGCGTTCAGATGTTAGGATTCTGAACATTCTTCATGATTTGAAAAGGCTAACAATAGTATCTATCACTTGAGAACAGCATACAGATGTAAGTTGCCCAACTTCGGCAGTCATCAAAGAAGCATTCGCGGTGAATAGCTTTGTAGGACGCGCATAACTTATTCTTTGAAGCGATCCATGCAAGAAATCTTTTTCATTAATGCAAATAGACTTTGTATCTGCATATGGATTACTCGTAATTTGGCACAAAATCCAATCGCCATTATCGGCATCCGCTAATACTATTGCCGGACGAAGTTTACTGGAGGAAAGGTCAGAGAAGGGGAATCTGACAAGTACTACAGAGCCTTTTGAAGGTGTGACCATGCTTCGTCTTCCTCAGGCCGGTTCCAGTCCTTGGCAAGAGCTTCTTCACTTAGAAGGGCAGTATCAATGACATCCATGTCGTCATCGAGAATAGTCACAATGGCCCGGCAGACATGGCTTAACTGCAGGGGTTCGTTCAGATGAACCTCCCCATCAGTAGATATGATGGCCTTGACAGACTTCAACATGACAGTTTCACTATACCTACATAAATTATACGGACACGGTCCTCGTTATGCAATACCGCGGCGGGAAAAGAAATTATTGTGTTTAAAACCATCCCGCGCCGGAGCGGACTGTGCAGGATCGCTCCGGCGCGGCATGTGAGGGGCCAGCGGCCCTTGGGGAGGGTAAGGCGCTTATGTTCTATAAGGTGGCGTTGGTAATGTAGGCCATATAGGGGTTCACGGGGAATTCCTGGCTGGGGTAGCGTACGAACGCGGCATGGCCGTCCATGTAGAGAACATTCGAGCCGCCGGCCACGTGGTTGAAGTTTAGCGGATCTACACTTAGCACGTCCCACATGACAGCCAACTCGGACTGTGCCAGATTCGAGGCGGCAGGAGAATTGATGTCGGTGATAAAGAAGCGTTCAATGCCTTCGCGGAGCCGCATGAGCGGGACTTCGCCCAAGGCAGGATGCTCCAGGGTGTGATCGGCAAAGGGATCAGTGAACATGGGCAGTATCGCCGCTATGACGTCGGGAATACCGCTTTGATCATTGGGATCAAACCCAGGCCACCCCAGAAGAAAGCTGTTGTCCAACGGGACAGCATACCCCGCATACGTGTAGGATGCGTCACCGTACAAGGCGAAATTACCACAGCCGGTAATCGGGTCCAGATCGACAACGCCATCCTCGCGCAGCCACGAGGTCTCGCCACCCGGTTCAACCGCATCGGTTCTTTCCGGATCGGATGGGCAAATCAGCACGTTCACATCAGCAAGATACTCCGGGTAAATGCCCATAGCGTCCGGCATCCAGGCATAGTTCCGATTGACCACATCCGATGAATAGTCGCATAGACGCGCTTTGGCGGGGAACAACCCGTCTTGCTCGTTTCCATACATTTTGAACACCAATCCCATTTCCTTGAGGTTGTTTTGGCACGAGGCGCGCCGGGCGGATTCGCGGGCGCGTGCCAAGGCAGGCAATAAGATGGCGGCCAGAATGCCGATGATGGCAATCACCACCAGCAATTCGATTAGGGTAAAACCATTGTGTGTTTTTCTCATGACATGACTCTCCTCTCCCCGTCAGGGGCGGTTGTTAATTCAATTCTTTGCACCAAGGCAAGGTGCGCCGTCCACTTTGCAATGAAGCATCCTTAACTCTTTTCGGGCGCCGCGGCGGACTGCTTCATCTCACGAACATCCGCCGGCGTGATGGGGCGGCCTCCCGGATCCTTAAAAAGGAGGTACGCCGCGCCGGCAGTGTCAGGCATGGTGTATTCCAGCGCTGCCTTAAATGCATTGGGATCAAAAAATTCCGAGGGTTGGTTCTCGAAATAGGACAGTACGACATCAATGCTCTCACCGGAACCTGGAATCCAGAAGAGCAGGCGAACCGGCAGGCGGCTTTCGCGCAAGGCCCAGATACGAATCCACTGCTCATTGTCCGGGGTGCTGATATCAAAGGCCACCATATCATCGGACACCCGGGCGTTTTCATTCTCCAAAGGGCTTGAGAGAACCCCGTTAATGGGCAACGATTTCATGAACGTTTCCAACGAAAAACTGTCCAGCGCACCGAGTGCCTCCACATATTGCTCCACCAGCAGACGTGCATTTTTCCGGACATTGGAGGATTCAGAAGAGCCTGTCAAAGGAACAGTCTCGATCACTTTTCCTTTTTCTCCAAAAATCATCTGGTTGCCCACCCGCAACCGCAGTTTTCCTCCCTGGGCCATCCATAATTCGACCTGAACCGGATCCGCGGTCGCATGTTCTTTCACATAGATCGTGGCGCTGAAGCATGGCGCCCCTGCAAAACGTTCCACTACTTCGGCCCAGGTAGGCGCCGGGCTTCCAATCAGCCCCAGAGACACGCAGAGCATAACAATCGCCGCGACTCCAAACCCCACGGTGATCCGTGCCAGAAAGCGCTGTGAATACCATCGGGGGCGCTGAATATATTCGCGGGCCTGTATGCGCGTTCTAAACTGTCTGAGATGCGCCTGCATCGCCTGCCGCACATCCGCCGGGGTCTCTTCATCAAATGCTTTTTTCACCATGATTTCCACCGGATCTTCTGGTTCGGGATTCGTGTTCATTGAAAACTCTCCACCCCGCGTTGTTCGGAAATAACGTTGCTCAAAAGACCGCGTAATCGTTCCCTGCCCCGCTCCACATGTTTTCGCACCGTGTTCTCGCGGCATCCTAGCGCACGGCTGATGTCTCCATAAGACAACCCCTGCACGAACCGCATCGTTACCGCAATCGCCTGATGGCGCGACAGTTGGCCGATGGCATGATGAATGGCGGCCAGGCATTCCTTGGCATTCAGCACGTCAGCGGGTGTTTTCTCGTTCACCGCCGCGTCCACCTGTACCAAGGCTTCCCGTTTTTCGCGGCGGATGCGGCGACGTAACAGATCATAGGCCGAGTTAATGCAAATACGGTAAATGAGCGCCTCAGGATTCGGATGCATGCGGATCTTGTCCCATTTTCGCCATAGCACGGCCAATGCCTCCTGAAGAGCCTCCTCGGCATCTTCCGCATTCTTCGTCACCCCCCAGATTAACCGAATCATCCGGTCTTCCAAAGGGCGCACAATGCGTTCATATTCTTCCTGTCCGTATTGCACGTTCCATTCAACCTGTTAATGGCTTGTTCCTATCCGGCCATTCACTTACTTAGACGCTCCATACCCTGGATTTGTGTACATAGCGCGAAAAAAAGTTTGCCTGGAAATATGACGTCTTTTCCGGTCGTTCCTAAATGCAGGTGCGTTAAGGGGTTAGTTCCTGCTAGGATAGTGGATATGATTCAGCTTAGATGGATAGTACCACTTATTTTCGCGTTGATTGTCCTGCCGGGTGCACATGGAGACCTGGTGGAGGCGACATTCCCCACACAATCCGCGCCGCCGGAAGATAACACCGCTCCGACTCTATCTCCTGTTCGCGCTACGACACCTGAAGCCCCGAGCAAGGCGCCCACCACACCAGCTTCCCCCATGGAGCACAAACCACCACAGGAAACCTCGACCTCTTGGTGGGCATGGCTGACCGGCACAGAAAAAGAAGAGAAGCCGATCGTTCGTTCCGAAGACGTTGAACAACTGCGTGCGGAGGTTTCCGCGTTGCGCCATGAACTCAAACAATTGAGCGAAACGCTTGATCTGATGATCAACCGGGTCATGGCGGACCTGGAAAATGAGAATGCCCAGTTGCGCGAGGAACTGCGCAAGGCCTATGGAGAATCCGGCATGCCTCTGCCGCCTCAAGTGCCCCGTCCGGGGGGCGAACTGGTGGATCAAGTGTTGAGCGAAGCGCCTTTGCCGGAGTATCCCGCCGCTCCGGAAGCCGCTCCCCAGGCGCCGGTGGCGTTTAATTATACCGTACTTCAGGAATGGGGCCGTTCGCCGGAAGCCGCGGAAGAACTTGGCGGGACCGTCTCCTCCCTGAAGGGGATGGTGTGTGTAGTGCCAAAGGGCAGTCATCGCGCGGATCTGGAGGCCATGGGCCGTGAACTGCGGAAAATGTATGAACAGTTTGACAATATCAACATCGAGGTATTCGACGACGAAGAGGCGGCGAAGAATTATGCCGAACAAAATAAGATGAGTGCGGCCCACCGCGTGTTGAGCGTGTCGAAGCACCAGGCATCCGGCCGGGACACCATTTTATACTATGAAAATGGCGCCACCTACGAAGTGAGTTTATAATTCACGGTGGAATTCAGGCTTCCATCACATGGATGGCGGGGAGATTCCGATAGCGCTCTTCGAAATCCAGGCCGTACCCCACAACGAAATGGTCTTCAATAACAAAGCCCTTGAAATCCGCCTCTACAGGAATTACGCGCCGGTCTGGTTTGTCCAATAAGGCACATAGGCGGATACTCGTCGGCCGGTGTTTGGAAATCCATTGCATCACCTCTGTGCACGTGCGGCCTGTATCAAGAATATCTTCCACCACCAATACCTGCCGATCCTCAAGCATCATATCCGGCAACAGCGTGAAACTCACCGTGCCTTTTGATTCCGTTCCCGCATAACTCCTGGCACGGATGAAATTCAATGAGACATCCACATCAAGCGCGCGCATCAGATCCGAAGCAAAGACAATCGCTCCTTTCAACACAACCACCAGTGACAGTTCGCTTCCCTTATACTGCCGCGTGATTTGTGCGCCCAACTCCCGCACCCTGTTCTGAATCTGTTCCGCAGGTATTAACGGCAGACCCCCTAGGCGCATGGATCTACCTCTATTTCGAGAAATCGCGTTGTGGCCGGATATACCGCGCTCTCCGCACTGGTGGCGTATCCGACCACCCACAGGATACGGTTGTTCGCGACCAGCAATGGCTGGGCATCGCGCTGGGGCGCCGGAAGGCCAATATCCACAAAATAATCTTGCAGCTTTTTCTCGCCTTCCATGCCAAAGGGACGAATGCGATCGCCGTCCCGCCGGGAACGCACTTCTAAAAACGGGCCCACGCGATCCGCATCGAAGACCTGCCGCCGGGGCGTACAATATTTCCGCAAATCCATTTCGGGCGCGCGGTCCAGCAACCGCGCGGAGAATCGATAGCCCATGGCTTTTGCCTCGCCGGGGATCAGCAGCATGGTGACCGAAGCTTCCGCCTCCTCAGTCCGTTTCACCACTTCGGTGTGGGTGCGCCCGCTATACAAGGAAATATCCCCGCCAAAATCGAAAAAGGTTCCCGTGGGTGCGGAGCAAATAAATGCCGCCGCATCCTTTGTCCGCTCATAGGGGCATTGAACGCCGTATTCCCATCCGAGACGTAAAATGCACCGCCGCTGCAACGATTCATGGATTTGTGAAAAGACCTGGCGGTCTATGGTCTTGTTATCGGTTACGCAGGATTCCCAAGCTTCCTGGGCCAATTGTTCAAGCAGGTCATTTTCGCAACGTTGTGTTTCCGCAAGGCGCAGCAAGGCATTGCGGACGCGCGTGTTGTAGTTGCGTTCCAGTAACGGCAGCAATTCAAGTCGTATACGGTTGCGCAAGAACGCTTGTTCGGCATTCGAGGCGTCGCGGCGCCAGGCAACCCCAAGTTCGCTGAGCCAATGCTTGATCTGCGTTCTTGTGCATTCAAATAACGGACGGACAATGCGAATCCCCTCACTCATGCGTAAAGGAGGAAGCCCCGACAAGCCCAATGGCCCCGTCCCGCGCAACACACGGATAAGAACCGTTTCAGCGCGGTCATCACCGTGATGCCCCGTGGCGATGACGGAGCAGCCCCGCTCTTTTGCTATGCGCAGCAAAAACGCATAACGCACGTTACGGGCATATTCTTCAAAATTAGCTCCGGCGGCTTTTGCTTCCTCTTCCACGGGCCGGCTTTCCATGTGAAAAGGGAGGCTGAGCGTTTGGGCCAGGGAACGGACGAATTCCGCGTCCGTCTGGCTGGCTTCGCCGCGAGTTTGGTGATCGAGATGGGCCACGCGCAGGGAAAATCCGAGATTATGAAGTGCATGGAGCAGCGCCACGGAATCCGGGCCGCCGGAAACCGATGCGAGAACCGTTTCCTCCGTCCTGATTAGACGGTACTTCTTAATGGTGGCATACACCCGCTGGGTAAATTCATCGCCGGGTGAAATCATACTACAGCTCCATTTTTCCTATCATGATGCCCTACGAAATGCGGCCACGCAACTTTGCACAAGGTGCACCGGGCACATGCCTATTTTCTCCGTTTTTTCTTCTCTTTTTGAACAGAGAATCCGAAAAAGCCAAGCTTTTTATCTAGTGCATAATAGCCGCCGTGTGCAAAGGTGAAGAGGCCCGCGCGTTCCACTGCCAAGCGCCCCGAAGGGGTAATAAGATGTTCGGATACCTGTACGGCCGTGATATCGGCAAGAAACAAGGTGTGTGATCCAAGTTCGAGATATTTCTTCACCTTGCATTCAAGGTTGACAGGACATTCCAGTATCAGCGGCGCTCTGACCGTGGACGCTTCGCCCGGCGTCAAGCCGGTTTGTTCGAATTTGTCTACTGAACGTCCCGACACCACCCCGCAATAATCCAGGGCGCGCATTTGCCGGAATGAGGGAATATTCACCACAAAAGCGCGGGATGCCATAATAAGTTCATAGGAATGCCGCTCTTTGCGAACGGAGATGGAAAGCATGGGAGGTTCGCTGCAAATGACGCCGGTCCATGCCACTGTGAAGATGTTGGGGCGTTTTTGTGGCGCCACACTGGTGACCAAAACAGCGGGCACTGGAAATAGCATGGTGCCTGGTTTCCATAGGACCTTTTTCAGGCGGTCCGCGGAATGCTGAGGGGCGCTTGTCTGTTTTTTCCGCGTCATGTGGCATTACTCCCATTCAATCGTGGAGGGCGGCTTGGAAGTTATATCGTACAACACCCGGTTTATGTGCTTCACCTCGTTACAGACGCGGTTGGCCACGCGCAGCAACACCTCCGGCGGAAAACGGAACCAGTCTGCCGTCATAGCGTCTTCCGAAGTGACTGCTCGCAGGGAGCAAACCTCCTCGTAGGTCCGCTCATCACCTTGCACGCCAACACTGCGCACGGGGAGCAGACACACGAGCGCCTGCCATATATCGCCGTATAAGTCCGCCTTTTTGATTTCCTCGATAAAAATCGCGTCTGCCTCGCGCAGGGTGTCCAGGCGTTTACGGGTAATCTTACCCACGCACCGCACGCCCAGTCCCGGTCCGGGAAAGGGATGCCGGCCTACAATTTCCTCGGGCAAACCGAGTTCCCGGCCCAACGTGCGCACTTCATCCTTGAACAATTCGTTCAGTGGTTCGAGCAGTTCAAGATTCATTTCTTCCGGCAAGCCGCCGACATTGTGGTGGCTTTTGATGGTGGCGGAAGGCCCGCCCGTGGCCGAGGTGGATTCGATAACGTCCGGATACAACGTTCCCTGGGCCAGGAAATCCATGTGACCCAAGCGGCGGGCTTCCTCTTCAAACACATCAATAAATACCTTGCCGATAATCTTCCGTTTTTTCTCCGGATCGGTCACGCCTCGGAGTGCGCTGAGAAAACGATCTTCTGCATCCACATAATCCAGATTGATATGGAAGTTGTCACGGAACACCCGCTGCACCATGGCTGGTTCGCCTTTGCGCAAAAGGCCATTGTTTACAAATACGCAATTCAGGTTATCCCCCACCGCCTTGTGAATCAATACGGCGGCCACGCTCGAGTCCACTCCGCCGCTCAATGCGCACAATACTTTTTTGTTTTTCACCTTTTGACGAATGGCCTGCACCGACGCTTCCACAAAAGATCCCATGTCCCATGATGCGTCACAGCCGCACAGGGTATGCACAAAATTGGAGAGAATTCGTTTTCCTTTCGGCGTGTGCACAACCTCCGGGTGGAACTGCACACCATAGAGCTTGCGTTCTTTGTGCGCGATGGCGGCAAACGGCGAGTTCTGAGTCTTGCCAATCACCTCAAAGCCTTCGGGCAGCGTCACCACGCGGTCGCCATGGCTCATCCATACCTGGGTGAAGGAATCCACATCGGCGAAAAGACCCGTGGTGTCACGATGCTCCAGATAGGCGATGCCGTATTCCCGCTCTGGAGCGCGTTCTACTTTCCCGCCGAGCATATGGGCGAAAAGCTGGACGCCGTAACATATTCCCAGAATCGGCACGCCCAATCGGAAGACTTCCGGGTCGGGCTTCGGCGAACCTTCCTGATGCACGCTGGAGGGGCCTCCGCTGAAAATGATGCCCGCGGGGTTCATGGCGCGCAACTTGTCCATGGGAATGTTATAGGGCACGATCAGGCTGTACACTTTGGTTTCGCGCACGCGCCGCGCGATTAATTTGCTGTATTGCGCGCCAAAATCCAAAACCACAATCAACGGGCCGGTATGTTCCATGCTTTACCTCGGAATCTGATAATTGGGGGCGTCTTCGGTGATAATAATATCATGCGGATGGCTTTCGCGCATGCCCGCCGCCGAGATGCGGATAAAATGAGTATTTTTCTGCATGGATGGGATGTCCTTGCAACCGCAATAGCCCATGGACGCGCGCAGCCCGCCAATAAGCTGGTGCACGTAGTCCGCCAGCATGCCTCGGTATGGAACCCGCCCTTCGATGCCTTCTGGAACGAGTTTGGCTGCTTCTTCGTCGAATTGCATGTAGCGCGTCTTGCTGCCGCGTTGCATGGCCTTGATGGAACCCATGCCGCGCACCACCTTGTATGTCCGCCCTTCATACAACACCTTTTCGCCAGGGCTTTCCTCCGTTCCGGCAAATAGACTGCCGATCATGACGCAATCCGCACCGGCGGCAATCGCCTTGGCGATATCGCCGGAATATTTAATTCCACCGTCGGCGATCACCGGAATATCCTTTTTCCGGCATTCTTCCACGACGTTTATGATCGCGGTTATCTGCGGAACGCCCACACCCGTCACCACGCGCGTGGTGCAGATGGCGCCGGGGCCCACGCCGACTTTCACCGCACTCACTCCCCCGTCAATCAAGGCTTTGGCGCCCTCCGCCGTCACCACGTTGCCTGCAATCACTTCCACATCCGAATATGCGTTTTTGATCAGGCGCACCGTCTCCGCCACCATGACGGAATGACCATGCGCGGAATCCACCACCAGCACATCCACCCCCGCTTTGATGAGCGCGCCGGCCCGTTCCACCTCGCCCGGTCCTACGCCCACGGCGGCGCCCACGCGCAATCGTCCAATCTCATCCGTACAGCGGTTTGGAAAATCACGCGCCTTGATAATGTCTTTAATCGTAAGAAGCCCCTTAAGCCTGCCCTGCTTGTCCACAATCGGAAGTTTTTCGATGCGGTGCTTGTGAAGGAGTTTCTTCGCCACATCCGGCGAAGTGCCGACGGGCACCGTGACCAGGCGCTCCTTCGGCGTCATCACTGTCGCGATGCTCACGGAAAAATCATCCTCAAACCGCATGTCGCGGTTGGTGAGGATTCCCACGAGCACGCCGGAATCATCCGTAATGGGCACGCCGGAAACATGATACCGGGACATCAGTTGCTCCGCGTCATGCAGGGTATGCTGGGGCGTCAAGGTGAAGGGGTTGGTGATAATGCCCGCCTGAGACCGTTTCACCCGATCCACTTCCGAGGCTTGGTCCTCCGGAGACAAGTTCTTGTGAATCACGCCAATACCGCCTTCCTGGGCGATGGCAATAGCCAGGCGCGCTTCCGTCACCGTGTCCATGGCCGCACTCAACAGCGGAATATTCAGGGAGAGTTTCCGGGTGAGCCGCGTGTTCAGGCAAACATCGCGCGGCAACACTTCAGACCGCGCCGGCTGAAGCAAAATATCGTCAAAGGATAAACCGGTGGAAATACGTTCTTCTTGTGACATAGGGCCTCTCAGAACCGTTGGGTCTTACTTAGTTCCGGAGACGAACCCGCCCCCGGAGACAATATTATAGTGGGCAGTTTCAGATGGTTCAACTTGGCTATTTATGGTATCCTATCCTGCAAACAGAAATGGAAGCAGTATGTCCCCTGTAATTATGTTTGATTTTGATGGTGTGATCGCCGATTCGTATGAGGCTTTTTTCGGCACGTTTACTAGTGTTTGTACGGATATGAGCTTTGACAAGCTAAATTCGCGGGAAGCTTTCTTGAAATTGTTTGAAGGCAACATGATTCAGCAGTTGGTGAAGGCTGGATTCCCTGTGTGGCGGCTGAAGAAACTGGTGAAACAGTTTCAGCCCCGGATTACCGAAGCCAACAAGCGCGTGCGGCCCTTTGCGGGCATGCCGGAGATCATCAGCCGCCTTGCCGCAGTCCACCCGGTCTATGTTATCACCTCGAATGTTTCCGAAACAGTGGCTGCTTTCCTCGACACGTTCGGCGCCATGGGGGTAAAGGATGTTCTCGGTGCGGACAAGGAAACCAGCAAGGTCAAAAAAATTAAAAAAGTGCGCAAGGGGCATCCCGGGCAACAATCTTTTTATATTGGCGACACCAAAGGCGACATTGTGGAAGGCAAGACGGCGGGCGCTACCACGGTGGCCGCGGCTTGGGGATGGCATCCCGTTGAGACCTTGCAGGAGGCAAAACCCGACCACCTCTTGCATTCTCCGCAAGAATTGTTGACACTCTTTTCGTGTAACCCTTAAGGAAACCGGATATGGGCCGTTTTGACGGAAAAGTAGCGTTGGTTACCGGCGGAACGCGGGGCATTGGCCGCGCTTGTGCGGAACTTTTTACGCAGGAAGGAGCCAAGGTGGTCTTGTGCGGGCGCAATGCCGAAACCGCACTGCAAGCGGCGGAAGCCATCGGCGCGGTCAAAGGCTATGCATGCGATGTGGCCGATTCCGCCGCCGTGAATGCGCTAGTCGATCAGGTGACGGCGGAGTTGGGACCGATTTCCATTCTGGTCAATAATGCGGGCCTTACCCATGACGGACTGCTGGTCCGTATGAAGGACGAACATTGGTCTCATGTGCTGCAAACCAATTTATCCGGCGCGTTTTACCTGTGCCGGGCCGCGGCGCGGGGCATGCTCAAACAACGCTACGGCCGGATCATAAACATCAGTTCGATTGTCGGTGTGCACGGGCAGGGCGGCCAGGCGAATTATTCCGCGGCCAAGGCAGGCTTGATTGGATTCACCAAGGCTTATGCGCAAGAAGTAGCATGCCGCAACATCACGGTAAACGCAGTTGCGCCGGGATACATTCAAACGGACATGACTTCGGGTATGGACGAAAAATCGGTGCAAGCCCTTCTCGAACGCATCCCGTTGCAGCGCGCGGGCACCCCAAAAGATGTCGCGGAATCCGTGGCCTTTCTCGCCTCCCCTGCGGCGGACTATATCACCGGCGCCGTATTATGTGTCGACGGTGGGTTGGGTATGTAAAAACAGGGCCTCATGGTCCGGCAATGATATTGGCATGGAAAAACCATAGAGGGTTGGCTCATGAAAAAGAATGTCCTTCTGTTCCTTTTCCCTCTTGTCCTGGCAAGTGGCACTTTTGCTCAAGATGCCCAGGAACAGCAAAAACTCTTCGAACGTGTATTTGGCG
>ERZ795059.564-NODE-564-length-47342-cov-8.379555_pt1 | contig 47342 bp, 44 predicted proteins | sample MGYA00375143_ERZ795059 | MGnify/ENA primary metagenome ERZ795059 (study PRJEB30188, sample SAMN05720168) | activated sludge metagenome | isolation source: Anaerobic digester | place: USA | collected 2015-01-07 ... | reverse complement strand
CTGCGATTCTTATAATCACTTCTTCTTTTTCTTACCCGCAGTTTCTACCTTCTTAATCAAATCATCTTGCTTAATGATGGTGGTCCACACACTGGTTTTACCATCGTCCATTCTGGCCCAGATGGGTGTGATGATTCCATTGTGCGCATAAATGTTGGTGTAGTCTCCAAAAAATTTTGTGTCGGTTGGTGTAAAAGGTGTTTCGCTGATTTTTACATTTTTAAAAGATGCTCCGGCATCATTGGAAAACGCTAAGTACACATCGGTTTGGTTGTCTTCATAATTGCTGCGGTCATAATACACCATGTAAATAAATCCTGTGGTTTGGTCAACCGTCATCCAGGGAAGGTATTGATGCCTGCTCAAGCTATCCTTCCCTATTTTTATGGGCGTTGTCCAGTTATCCCCGTAATTCATTGAACGCATAAACCACACATCTGTATTGGCTTCACCATTGGGCTGGTCTGCAAATGCCAGGTATAAACTTCCTCGTTGTACCGACTTTGATTTATCAATCATCAAAATGGGCATGCCGTTACAACGGTCGTGTCCAGGTACTTTCATATCCCATCCACCCTTTTGCTCGGTCACAGCAATATCGTTTGATAGCCACATCTTACCGTCAAATGAACGATCTAAAAAAATTTTACCTTGATTCGCCCAGGCCACAAACATTTTTCCGTCAAACCCAATGGCCGGAACGGCACCTTCTACGGTGTTATCATCATCCAGACAATTACCGGGTGTTTGCGAAATTTGAAAAGGCTTACTCCATTTTTTTCCATTAGAGGAAGTGCTCATCAAAATTTGTGATTGACAATTCGGATCTGAATCGTTGTACTTATCAAACTGTGTCCAGGTAACATATATATTTCCTTTATCGTCTACCGATGCCCAAGGCTTATCCTGATCCTTTGGTGGATTGCTACCTATGATTGACCCTTGATCCCAGGTTTCTCCTCCGTCATTCGATTCATGACAAACTATATGATCCAGGCTTTTCTCATTGCGCCATCCCTCACCGGTTGGGTCCGACAAATGGAAATAATAAAATGTACCTTTATCCGTACAGATCAAAACCGGATCGCCATACACACCTGATGGTGATGTAACCTTAATTTTTTTCCAGGTGAGACCACCATTTTTTGTTGTGTAGATATTATCCAGAATAGAAGCCGCCACGATGTTGTTGGGGTCTTTATGATTAATGGCTATACTGGGCTCAGCCACCCGATTGGTCTCCGTTTGTTCATCAAGCTTAATGTTCTTAAACTGAGAGAAAGAAGGTATCGAGTAGGCAACTAAAACGATAAGTATGGAGAGGCGCATGTGCATTGTAATTTGATCAAAAATAAAAAGTCTGTCCATGTAAAGGAAGCGTATTTAAACAAACTCCACTCTATCCGGACAGACTTTTCAGAAAATGATTTTACCGCTTTGAATTCTATTTCTTTAAATCGATGATGGCCTTCAACTTCTGCTCTCCTCCTACCTCAACAACAGAAGAACCATAAACCCGAATAGTTGATTTGATGAAATCTTCCTCACTGGCTTTGTATATATTATCCACATACTTCTGCGGATTGCGGTCGATATAGGGGAACCACGTGCTTTGAATTTGGATCATCAGTTTATGCCCTTTCTTGAAGGTGTGCAAGACATCCTGTAAAGGGAAATTTACATCTGTAATTTCATTGGCCTTAAATGGCTCGGGTTTTTCAAAACTATTTCTAAACCGTCCGCGAAATACTTCACTCCTCACCAACTGTTGGTATCCGGCCATTCTGATATTTTTTGGATTGTGATCGTAGTTAGGATGATTATCTGGATATACATCGATCAACTTCACAATGAAATCACCATCTGTTCCCGACATGGAAACTTTTAATTTGGCCATGATCTCACCTGCAACCGTTACATCATCTGTTAAAATTTCCGTTTCAAAGGTAAGTACATCAGGACGCTTGCTGGCTTCACGCTGATCATCACTCATAAAATTACGAGGCGTAAACGTTAACCCTTCTATTTGTGAAGTATACGGTACTGGTTTTTGTGGATCACTAACATATTCGAAGATTGCTTTTTCATCAATCGGTTTGTTGATCGACAATTTTTCATGCTCACCAAAATATAAGCGAATGGGCGCAATATCCTTGGGTGGCCAGGTATCAAACTTGAACCATGACTTTTTACCGGTATCAAACATGTATGCTTCCGGAAGATTGCGCGCACCTTCACCTTTCAATTGATAGGCAAAAAAGTTTCGTTCAATTTCGCGCTGATAGAAAGTAGAAATACTATCGCCAAAATAAATATGATTATGTGTGCTCTTGCCGTTCTCTCTTGCCCAATCGCCATGACCCCACGGTCCCATCACAATCGTATTATACGCTGATGGTGTGGTTTGCTCTACCGCTTTGTAAATATGAAGCGGGCCATACAGGTCTTCGGCATCAAACCATCCACCTACCGTCATTACAGCGGGTGTCACATTTTTTAAATGAGGCAATAGATTCCGGTCTTGCCAGAACTTATCATAATTGGGATGATCGATTATTTGTTGCCAGAAAAAATTATCCTTGTGATATTTCTCGGTAACATTTTTCAGTGGTCCGTTTTGCAAATGAAAATCGTATCCATCGCCAACAGGCGTTCCATAGAACCGCATCAATTCATCTGTAAACCAATCTTCTTTTGTTTGTCCTTCTTTCTGATATCCAAACACAGCAAAGGCAGCAGTATAACTTTGCAAGTACGCTCCCTGATGATGAAAGTCATCAAAGAAAAAATCTGAAATGGGTGCTTGTGGCGAAGATGCCTTTAATGCCGGATGGGCATCGGGCAATGCAGCAGCCGTATAAAATCCCGGATAGGAAATTCCATACATCCCTACCCTTCCGTTATTACCTTTTATATTCTTCACTAACCAATCGATAGTGTCCCAGGTATCTGAACTTTCATCAATGGCCGTTTTATTTTTACGATCATTCCCTGGAATATTAGGACGCATGTTATCAAAGGTACCTTCACTCATGTATCGGCCACGCACATCCTGAAATACGAGTATATATTTATCCTGAACAAGGTATCGTGAAGGATGAGAATGTGTTTTGAATTCCCCGTAGCCGGAAGCATTGTAACAGGTACGGTTCATTAAAATAGGATAGGTCTTTGTTTTGTCTTTGGGTATGTATGCTATGGTAAAAAGTTTTATACCGTCACGCATGGCAATTTGGTATTCTACCTTATCGTAATGTGCCCGCATGTAGATTGAATCTTTCTTAGCATCTTGAGCATAGGTATAGATGCTTGCGATGAGCAAAAGGAATACGACTGAAATAATTTTCATAATACTTTATTTAGTGCATTCAAATTAATGAATCGATAACCTAATCACAATGTGTATTCTTATGAAAGGACTTAATTTTACGCGATGACTAAAAATATTCTACTTTGTGTCCTTCTCACTTATAGCACCGCGCTTCAGGCGCAATCAGTAAATATTACAACGATTGCTTTTGGCTCTTGCAGCCATGAAGACGATAGTGTGCAATTATGGAAAGAAGTCCTGCAGCAAAAACCTGATGTGTGGGTTTGGCTTGGTGATCTCATATATGCTGATACCAATGATATTAATGTGATAAAAGAAAAGTATGATCGGCAAAAACGTCATCCCGATTATCAGAAGTTACTTGCCAATTGTCCTGTCATAGGTACATGGGATGATCATGACTATGGTACAAACGATGGAGGAAAAGATTTTCCAATCAAAAAAGAAAGCAAAGAAAAAATACTTGATTTTCTTGATGTACCTGCTGATGCCGAAGTTCGAAAACATGATGGCGTATACTCATCTTGCACCCTCGGTGCTGGCGAACGAAAAGTTAAAATCATCTTGCTCGACACCCGATATTTTCGTGACAACCTTCAGCCATCAACAAAAGAAAATGAACGATACACTCCTGCCTCAAAAGGCGATATGCTTGGAGAAGCGCAATGGGAATGGCTTGAAAACGAACTAAAAAATTCAGATGCCGCCATTAACATAATTGGTTCAAGTATCCAGTTTATACCCACTCAACATGGTTATGAAAAATGGATGAATTTGAGCTCCTCGAGGGAGCGTATGCTGGATTTCTTAAAGAAATACAGCACAAAGAAAACATTCATTATTAGCGGTGACCGGCATATTGCTGAATTATCGAGAATGAAAGTTACTGGATTACCTTATATACTGTACGATTTTACCTCCAGTGGTTTAACCCATTCATGGGATGCTGGGACAGAAGAAAATAAATATCGTGTCGGTGAATTGATCAAACAAAAAAACTTTGGAGTTATTACGATTGACTGGTCACACGCTTCACCTACACTTCTATTGGAAGTTTTTGGCACACACTCAAAGCGATATTTTACCTATACAATTGTGTTCTAACTCAAATTAAATGCTTCAGATTCTATTGAGTTGATTCATTTTTTTTCTTTCTTCGTATAACTGTCAGTATCAATAATTACTGTTTAAACAAAAACCATTTACCTTATGAAAAACATTTTATTCATTATGCTATTGTGTGCATCCGTATCCGGATATGCTCAAAAAATAAAGTTAGTAGAGGGCAGTCTTGCTCCCTTAAAAGGAGAAAAGACAGTCAATTCAGAGTTTACCTATGACAATATGAAAGTTGGTAAATTTGATAAAGAAGAAGATTACCTCGCAAAGAAAAAAGCGGAATACAATGAAAAGGAAGCCGGTAGCGGTGAGAAGTGGGAAAAGGCCTGGATAGATGATCGCAAGGAACGTTTTGAACCTCAATTTCGTGAGCTCTTTGCTAAAACATCAGAGATGTCATCAGTAGATGCTTCGGCAAAGTATACCATGATTGTACATACTACCTTTACGGAAGTAGGATTTAATGTGGGTGTAATGAGCAAGCCAGCGTTTATCAACATGGAGGTAACGGTTGTTGAAACTGCAAATCGCGATAAAGTGGTTGCCAAAATAACCGTTATGAACGCACCAGGTCGCTCTGCTTTTGGGTATGACTTTGAAACGGGTTTGCGTTTACAAGAAGCCTATGCAAAGGCTGGAAAAGAAATTGGTAATTTCTTCGCGAAGAACATAAAAAAATAAGTAGGTACTGAATGCAGGGCATCTCTAAAAACTCTTTTTCTAGTGCCGCATCCCATCCCTTCTCTTGTTGAGAAGGATGTGCGGAGTTTTTAAAGATGCCCTGCATTTTAAATGGGCACTTCTAAATCGGGTGCCCTTTTTCTATTTTCTACTATCAATAAACTTCTTAATCTTTCTGCTCAGCCCGCCTAGTTGTAATTGATCAAGTACCGCCTGGTTTACAAATGCGAAGCCTGGTACTACGCGCATTTGCGATTGAAAAGTTAAACGCAGAGATGCCTCTGCTTTTTTTTCATCGTCTGCCAGTATATGTATTTTCAATTCATCAGTACCCAACTCACCTGTATAAACCTCGACCACATAATCGCGAACATCGTGCGATTGATTGATGATATCAAAAATACCTGGAGGGTAAATGGTTGTGCCTTTTAGTTTAATCATCTGTTGCATTCTTCCCAGCACAGATCCTAAGCGCATTGTCGTTCTTCCGCAAGCGCACACATCATCGTAGGCAATGGCGATGTCACCGGTCTTGTAACGCAACAGCGGCATACCTTCCACACCCAGTGTAGTGATGGTAACTTCACCTGCCTCACCGCTTTTGAGTGGTTGGTTTTGTTCATCCAATATTTCAACAACTACAAGTTCAGGATGTTGATGTCCTCCCCGCCCATGCTTACATTCTGTAAAAGCCGTTTGCATTTCAGTAGAAGCATAGGTGCCATACAGATCTATATTCCATGCCTCTTTAATTTTCTTTCCTAATGTCGAGAGTTCAAATGAAGCAGTGCGCAAGCTCTCACCAATACAGATTGCTTTCTTCACCGAACTTGTATTGAGATCAATATTTTTTTGTTGAGCATACTCAATCAACTTCATAATAAAAGACGGAACTGCAACCAATGCTGTTGGTTGCAAGCGCTCAATAGTTTCCCACTGCGCTGCCGGCAAACCAGGACCAACACGAATTAATCCTGCTCCTAATTTTCGAATACCTTCATAGTAGGCAATGCCGGCCATGAATTGTCTATCGAGCGTAAGCATGAGTTGATACAAATCATGATCTGTTCCGTCAGCACATGCAAAGGAGATGGATTCATTGTAGGCAAGGCGCTGAAGGTCATGCTCCGTTAAAGCAATGATGACAGGCTTACCTAATGTTCCGGATGTGCTGGTGTATTCAATTATCTTTTGTTTGGGTACACATAAAAAATCCCAATTCCGGTTTTGAAGATCATCCTTCGTGGTGGGTGGAATGTTTACCAAATCCTCAACAGAACGAACACGATCAATCGAAATGTTATGCTGCTTAAAATGCTTCTGATAAAAAGGCGAATGTTGCGATAGGTATTCAAGATGAAGTTTGAGCTTCTCTTCCTGAAGATTCTTTATTTTTTCCTTTGATTGAAATTCGATTTCGATTCTATTGCTCATTGTTCAATTATTACGACTGCGCTGGCAACATCCTTCAAGTGGGTGAGTGATGCATGCAGTTTATTCCATTTATGTTGAGAAGCCTGTTCCTTAAATTTTCCTTTTAGGGTAAGCAATGGTTTGCCATTACTATCATTGCTTATTTCAATATCACATAAGGTAAAGCCCATGGCAAGGCCAAATCCGGTTGCTTTTAAAAATGCTTCTTTCGCTGCAAACCGCGCAGCATAATGTTGAAATTTATTGGGCTTTGATTCACAAAACTGAATCTCGCTAGACGAAAATATAGATTCTCTAAATCCATTCTCTTTGTTGATCTTTTCTTCAACACGAGCTACTTCTATCATATCGATACCGATGCCAATAATCATTTTAGCTTTTCCTTAGACTGTAAAAGATTCTTTTCCATGTGCTCCTTTTCCTGAACAGTGGCAACTTCTTTCGTCAATCCTTGTTCATAAACAACTATTGCTTTAGCCCATTTCTGATGATTAAAATAATAGTCACCAGCCAGCATGTAGGAATGATAGGAGTTTGGATTCCACTTTACCAGACTATCCGGTTGTAGATCGTCATGCTTATCAAACGGGAAACGATAAGGTGCAAACTTTAAATATTGTTTGTATTGATCGGTCAACAAAAATGAATCTGGTGGAATGGTAAGGTCGCTCTCATAAATCTCTTCATTCGTTGTGGGTTTGGAATTGAATACCGTATTCAAATCATAGCAAACAAATTTTCCCAATTGCCAGGGTGCGGTTGAAACCCAAACAAGTTTTTTCTCCGGTTGGAAAATAATACCGTGATGCGCCACCAATTGATTAATGGATTTTTCATTTCCTAAACCAATATCTTCATTCTTTAATCCTTCCTGATTCCGCAAAATTTTAATGGTCTTCTCAATTGAATTCTTTTGATCTCTTGCCAACAATTCTTCAACCCGATCAAAACGATAAGGTGAAGCACTAGTCCTTACATGTTCCTGATTGAGTGTGGTATTACCAAGCTTATCCCCTTGAAAATGATTTGTTGAAATAATGTAATCTTCCGTGGTCTCAAACAAATCAATCGCATCAGGTGACTTTTCAATAATGGCAGCACGGCCATCTATTGCTGAGCCAATTAAAAAAGATTCCGCCACAAACATTTTTCGTTTTTCTGCAACGGCATATGCTTCATCAATTGTGGATGCATACTGAAGAATTTCACGCGCTACTATTGAAACGGGTGTCGCAGATGCTGAAGGTATCTCAGACTTAGCCGCATTCAGTGTGACCGTCAATCCTTGATCATTCATCCCTGACAATACTCCAGTCATTCCGCCAAACGTTACCATCATGAATTTATGTCCTTCTATTGGATTATAGAATGCAATGATCTTATCTCGTGCAAAATCATCGCCAACATAAAAATCAAAATTCCGTCCAATGATTAAAGTACTGTCCTCAGATTTACTTCCCCACGTTGCAAATGAAGTACATCCAACCAATGACATATTTTGAAGTGCGTGACCAATATCATGAGCTGCATGATAATTAAGTATGCGTTGGTAAGGCGGAGCTATCTCATCATCAAAATCATGGGATGCAGCTTGTGACATGCCAAAGATCTCGAGTCTGTATTCTTCCTTTACATGATCATTGAGATCACGGTTAAACCATCCAACAAAATATTTTAATACACCTATATAAAAATTGGACGGAACAATCTGGTGCAATTGATTTGTAAAGACTACTTCCTGATGTTGCACCAGTTCTTGAGTAAGTTTTCCATTTACAACACCACGCTCAAACGGTTCACCTTCTACATACAATTCATACAATCCGCTTTCACTTTTACGAAACCAGTTGTTTCCGATGGTGTAAAGGCCCGAGTCAATCTGAGTAACGGATAAATCCAATGCTGTTAATGATGATGGAGTTGGCGGATCTGTTTTAGCAACGATACGAACATAAACAATCAATGCTATCAGCAAAAAAGCTAACACACCAACACACCAGCCTGTTATTTTCAGAATCCGACTAAGCATTGTTGATTTTATTCACAAGGTATTCCATGCCTAAAATCTGAGAACTTGTCACAACCGCACTGATGGTAACACCCAAAACACCATGCATGTTGATGTTCTGGCCGGTCAACAGAAGATTCGGAATTTTTGTTCGGGAAGAAACCATGGTCTTCATTGGTTCCCGATAATCCTTAGCAAAACCATAAAGAGATCCGTCATCGGTACCCATATAGTCGCGCGCTGATAATGGAGAAGCAGAAGAATATGATTTAATATTTTCTTTGAATCCTGGGAACTGTTTCTCAACGGCATCCATTAATTTCTCTGATTTCAATCTCTTAAATTCTGCATACTCTTCTCCCCGGTCTTCTTCATAACCAACAATGTTAAAAGTATCTTTCCATTTCTCAACTTCATCCATTCGCATGTATGACATAATGGTTACCCCTTCTGAGAATTCTTCCGACCGCGATGAAGGAACAAAAAACAATGCATATCCCTGAGGCCACGACTCATCTGTATATTTATCTGCACACCAGGCATCCTCCTGTGCAAAATAATAAATGTTACTGTTCAGGTATTTGAAGGTATTTTTCTTCATTACCACATTCACATAGAATACAGAGGTGGTATTTTCTAAACTCTTTAGTCGGGACCGATACACATTTTTAATCATGCCACTCTCTGTCATCTCAACAGTTTTCAGCGGATGGACATTCGATATAAAATAATCAGCATAATACCTATCTCCATTTTCCGCTTCTGCGTAGGTAATTTTTTTATCCTCTTCCTTAAGCTTTGTAATCTTCACATGTTTAATCACTTTTCCACCCCGCACGATAATTTCGTGCGCGAGATGGCGGGCAATTTGTGAACCACCATCCACAAACTTCCATGAACTTTCGATGTAGTGATTAATGATAAGTGCGTGAACAAACAATGGAGTTTTATATGCCTCCCCAGCATACAGCAAATTGGTTCCTGCTAAAACCGCCAAAAGTCTTTTATTAGTCGTAAGTGTTTCTAAAAAAGTTTGTGTATCAGTTTCGTAAATCTTAGGATCAGCTTCGTATGTTCCTACTTTTAAATTGTATAACGGAAATTTACTACATACCTCTTTTATTACTTCACAATATTTTTTGATCGCTTCTTCTTCTTCTGGAAAATAGGAAACCAGTCCTTGTATGAATTTGTCGTAACCTTGAGCATATTTATAAATGGTTGGATCGTCTTTGAAGATCATTCCATCAAAAAAATCTTCATCCATTTTTCTGATCTTCAGCTTATCCATAATACCCATGTACTTGAAAATCTGATGGAGGTTCTGACCTTCGTTCAGACCACCAACATAATGAACACCGGTATCAAAAATTACGCGATCGCGCACAAAGGTTTGAAGCATTCCGCCAATCTGTTTATTCTTTTCCAGAACACAGACTTTGTAACCTTCTTTGGCCAGAATTACTCCACAAGCAAGACCGCCTAAACCACTACCTATAATAACGATATCGTACTGCTGAGTCTTATTTTCCATTTCGAATTGTGAATCGTATTAATTTCATCAAACCAAGAAGTCAGCAATTTGTTAACTGTCTTTACGGACTACAAAAATAACATTGGAGGTAAACTTCGCATCATCCAGCTCCGTTACTTTTAGCCCATATTGAGCGGCCAATTGTTTTATTCTCTCTCCCGATACAAAATTCAGGTCATTCTCCGATTTGTTGAACTTTAAAAGCTTTACAGAAAAGAACTCTGTGAGCTTCGTTCCCTTGTGTCGTTCTTTTAAATCGGCATTGCCATCCCGAATGATCAATGTACCTCTGGCATTCAAGGCATCAAAACAATTAATCAGGAGTTTATCCTGAGCTTCAGTCTGAAGGTAATGTAACACATCACTAATGATTATCACATCATATTTTGCCAACGGGAAAACAGCGACATCTGCACAGAAGAATTGCAATCGATCCGTTTTAAGGTAGCCATGATTGGCCGTGGCAATTTTATCTTCATCATAATCAACACCTGTAATGGTTCGCTCATCTGACATGAACTGAAGCATGTAAGGTAGAAATCCATAACCACATCCCAGATCCAAAATAGTTGCCTTTGCGGGAATCAAATTTTCAAAAGGAACATAATTTTTTTCAAGTTTCAGTTTGATGCGCATGTACCATTCGAGCACAGGGCCTTTGTAAAGGTAATTGGTTATTAGTCTGTACTTGAAATAATCAGGTGTTTCTATTTCCCGCGAAAGTGATTCGAATTCTTTCTTAAAATATTTGCTGATGTCTTTAGTGCGTTGAGCATAACCTTCCCCAAAACGATTGTCATTTACCTCGATCGGAGGAAGGTATTTCAGTGTCAGTTCTCCTTCATTTAAATAAAAACTTCCTTTCGGGATGGCATCACTGGCACCATGAATTAATAATGGTTGTATAGGTAATTTTAATTCCTCAGCCATAAAGAATGCGCCTTTATGAAATCGTTTTATTTTTCCGTCTTCTGAACGAGTGCCTTCGGGAAACACAACAACTGAGTACCCTTCATCCACACGATCTTTCAAACGACCAATGCTGTCTTCCGCTCCATCCATCACCGGATAGAAATCTGCTAGCCGCGCTACACCACCAAATACAGGAGAATTCCAAACCCATTTATTCGTGAGCAACACCACCTTTGGGTTCATCATGATGGTAAGAAGAATATCCAAAAAAGATGTGTGGTTAGCGATGATCACGCTTGCGCGCGAATAGGTTCTATCTGTTTTACCAATAATTCGCTTCTTTACGTTTGGTTCTACATAAATTAAAAACCACGTTACAGCACGAAGTAGTTTGTGATAAAACAAACGAATATGATTTCTGCCAAAAGGAATGAGTTTAAGTAGTAAACCGATAACGGTAAGTATTAATGCACCACCTACAAAAAACGTGTAGGTGAAAAATGTTCGTAAAAACCCTAAAGCAGTAACGGGCGTAAAACCTTTTGCAACTCGGTTAGTGATAAGCAAGCGAAAGAAAAATGGTTCCATAGTTTGTGCCATTATAAAGACACAGGCAATGCCAATAATGGCAATGCCAGCAATAGACCGTAACGCAGGATGCTGCGCAAAAATCAAAACACCTAATCCAGCTATCGTGGTCAGTGCAGATAATAAAATGGAGGTACGAATAGAAGGTAAGTTCTTTTTACCGGTTATGTATTCTTGTTGCAATCCATCCATGATAAAAATACTATAGTCATCCCCCAAGCCGAAAATAAAGGTAGAGACCAATACATTCACGATGTTAAATTCAATTCCTGCCAACGCCATGATGCCTAAAATCCAAATCCATGTGAAGACCATTGGTATGAACGTGATGAGTGTAAGCTCAATTCTTCCATACGAAATTAATAGCGCAACAAAGACAAGGATAGATGTAAACGCTACGATGAAATTAAAATCAGCATGTACAAACTCAACGAACAAATTGGTTAGCATCTGTCGATCGAAGGCGCTGGCCGGGGAATTTTTTAAAACATCGTACACATGCGCTTTGTTGGATGGATCAACATGGGCAAGCGAAATAACGGTGGCGGTTTTATTTTTTTCTATGATAAAGTCATCAAAGAAAGCAGTGCGGATAGGTTGTAAATCTTCTTTTGTCGCAGGTGTATATTTTCTGGAAATGAGCGTATCAAAATTATGGATGACTTTGTCAGAGTATTTCAATCGCTTACCTTCTTCTTCCACAACTTTCATCAAATCAGATTTTCGTTGGTTAGTCCAAAATGCATTCCACTGGTTAATTCGAATGCGTTGAAGTGAATCCGAAATCATGAAAGAAGATACGGTAGAATATTTCTGAATCTTACCTTCTTCTTTGAGTTGATCTAATAAAGGTGAAACAACTTCGTTTTTACGAAGTGCTTCTTGTAATGTATTGCCACTCGAAACAACATACATGGATCGCAATGATGATTGATTGAGGGATTCTAACCGATCTTGCGCCAATGAAGTCTCTTCGGTCATAAAGTTCAACGCATTCAAGTCAGTATTGAAGTTTACCTTTCCGGAGAAATAAAGAAAGAAAGGAGTCGCTATCAAAATGGTATACACCACATATTTATTGGAAGTGTGTTCCGAAATAAAAATCCGATCCATCCAACTTGTTCTGTGCACTTCATGTTGGAAAAGGTTTTCTGAAATAAGATGAGGCAAAAAAATCAACGAGCTCAATGCCGCACCTACCAAACTAAAACCAGCAAACAGACCCACATCGCGAAGCACAGCAGCGTTAACAAACTGTAAACTAAGAAATGCCAGAACTGTTGTAGTACTCCCTATTGTAAGTGGTTGAGCTAAATCTTTAATAACCAGTCGAACATCGTGATTGTGTTTGAGGTGAACCAAAAAATGAAGTGCATAATCAATTGCCACGCCAAGTATGATCGCACCCACAGCTAATGCCAGAATGGAAACAGAACCCTTGAGGAGATAAATCATGCAAAGTGCAAACAAGGCTCCAAAAAATACAGGTATTAAAAGAATAAAGGGCACGCGTTTTTTCCTGAAATAACCGACCAGAAAAACAATCAACAGCACCACCATCAGACTTACCGTCAGAATAGTATCTGCTGTTAGCTGCGTTGCATTATCAACTGCCACTACTGCTCCACCGAAATAGGAAAGCAACACTTCAGGATGTTTCGTTGATTCTTCCTGTATAATTTGTCGTAGAGCTGTTAAAAATTTTGTGTTGTTTCCTGTTTCAGCAGGAGCATACATCGGTTGAATAAAGAAAAGAATATGACGATGATCCTTGGTGATAACGAAATTATCGTACAACTCAAAGTTCTCATCATACTGAAGTTCTTTTAATTTCTTTAACACTAAAAATGAAAAACCCAGGGGATCTTCCACAATCACCCGTTTCATTACTACACCTGAAGGTGAAATCAGCTGTTGATAATTCTCCTCGAGAGAGCGTTTCGCCATTTCCGACTTAGTAAGCGAATCAAGTTGCCTATAATCATTATCATCCAAGAAAACCGGAAGAAAATCGTGCACTGTTTTAAATACCTCCAACACTTTCGAATCATCCAATTGCGTTGTGATTTTTTTGATGTGAGGCTTGAGGTCATTTTCAATCTGTGCTGCCAATACTTCTGTAATGGCCACCAAACTATCTGGCTGAGGAAGTGTTGAACTATCCTTCACTGAAACCATCACAACCAGTCGCTCAACAAACTTTGAGTTTTGAAAAACATAATTCAGCTTCTCAACGCGCTCATCATCGGGAAAGAATTTAGTGATATCTTCTTCAATTTTTATTTGAGATGCGACTAATCCCAACACCATCACGATACCAACAAACACTACCCAGAACAGGCGTCTGTGAGCAGCAAAAAAATCATAGAGGTATAGAAACGGCTTTGCCATGAATCAGGAATTCGGTCGCTTAAAGATTTTTAAACCAGCATAGGTCGCTACACCAAAAATAACACCTGCCGTGGTAGCCAAGGTACAGGCTCCTAGAATATATTGAATCAAATTATTTTTAACGAGTTCAAGCGTGATCTCTTTGCTGAATGAAAGGTATTCCGCGTTATCGCCCATCCATATTGATCCGATCAAGTGACTTAAAAATAATATCAAAGGAATCATTGGGGGGATACTAATATTTGCCGCGATGATAAAGAGCGCTTTATTAAGCTTGAAAAGAAATGATAAGGTAATACCAATAATAAGCTGAAAACCCCACAGCGGGATGATACCCATAAAAATTCCAAAGCCTACCGAGATTGCTTTGGTTCGGTCTGACTGAAGGGGATTGAAGAGTTGTTCAAGGAGCTTGTGTCTGAAGTTTTTTTTTTAATGCCAAGCAAAAAATTGCGTGGATGAATGTATAGAAGCGCTATGGTAACCAGAAATGTATTCAGAATACTGATGCGTGTAAAATCCCAGAAAGGTCGGAAGTGCGAAATGCGTTTACCTTTCTCTGCGTAGAAAACTTTGATCGGTGTATCCGTCACTTCTATGCCACTCCACGCTGCACGAATCAATACTTCAATCTCAAATTCATACTTGCGTGTGATGAAGGTAAAGTCGTTAAGCAACTTTACAGGATATAATCGATAACCACTTTGCGTATCGTTCACCTGGTAACCTACCTCTACCCAAAACCAGAAGTTTGAAAATTTATGGCCGAAACTACTCTTGCCGGGAATGCTGGCATGCTCCATGTTTCGCGCGCCAATTATAATAGAGGATGGATGGTCTTCAAGCTTCTTTAAGAAGACAGGAAGATCATCGGCATAATGTTGCCCATCTGAATCGATCGTGATCGCATAATCATATCCAAGTTCAACGGCTTTTTTAAAACCCATGCGAAGAGCATACCCTTTTCCTCTGTTTGAAGGAAAGTTTATAATGCAGAGATGGGAAAATTCTTTTAGTATTTCAGAAGTAGCATCAGTAGAGCCATCATTTACGATAACAACCTGATTGGTGTATTCCAACACATCACTCAACACCTGCCTAAGTGTTTGAGCATTGTTATAAGTAGGCACGAGTACGCATACCGTCTTTTGTTTGAATACCGATTGAAATTCGTTCGTCATCAGACCGTCCTCAAGGTTGCACGCAATTTTAAAAATATAAGCTGATCCGCAAACAAGGTAGCATTAATTGTATAGACAGTATCCGACTGTGTATAATCAATACTTGCTGATACCTTTTCGTGTTGACGAGGGTCGATCACCGAAAGGAATTTAATATTATCTGCAGTTTCTATTCTGAATTCTTTATTCTCGCTTACCTCTAATAATTCTCTCACCATTTGTACCATGCAGACGCCCGGCACAACAGGTAAGCCTGGGAAATGACCATCAAAAATTTTATGCGATGTATTGATGAACAAGGTTGCCTTAACTGAACCTGTAGTTGATTCACGATTTACAATTGAATAAAGATCATTCAGTAAAATCATTCCTTTAGCAAATAGGTAAGTTTTAATTTCATATCGAACAGGAGATGAGTGATCTCAAAACCTTCTGGCGATGGATAAGACCCCACAACCTGAACGGACACCTTACGCTTTCGCATGGAGCCCAGCTCGATATTTCGCAAAGAAGCACAATCTTTAGAGGTTATAAAATAGGCAGTTTCCTTTTTTTGCTTCACTCCAAAAAAGACCTGCTCATTACCTTCCCAGCGCTCAATCATGCCTTGACGGAAGGGTATTCCCAAGATCAATTCGAAGTCTTTTCGAAGCGTTTGGATGACTGCCTTTTTTTTTAATTGACTGACGATGGAATAGACTTTAAAAGTACCATCCAGCAGAAACCCAAAATCAAAAAAGGTTACACCTGCTTCGTTTGTAAAAACAACACGGACTGAACTATCAGGCATGTTTTTGATCAGCAACAAACCACTGATGTGTTTATCATAAACATCTACAGAAGTTGTATACCAGGCTGTTGAAAGATGAGTGGGTTTGATTTTATCAGCACAGGAAATATCGTCCGCAGTCTTCTGAAGAAATTGATAATCGGATGCGCAACCGATCAGAGCAACAAGGCACGCACTAAAGAGCAAATACCTCATCACCAATTGATTCATTTATCTTCTTATTAAAGAACGAGATCACTGTTTTATCACCAGAGGGCTCATTCATCTCGATTGATTTTACCGTGTAATCTTTCTTTTCCACCACCAGAACAATCGTCTGAAAAAATTCACGCAGCGATTTTGATGAAGGTGTCATTTCCAGTAAATAGGTTTTATCATTTTCGAAAACCTTTGAAGTAAAATCTTTACTGTCGAGGATTGTACCTTGAACGCAATCCACCATAATACGATTGATCTGCTGAAACAGTTTGTTTGATTTTACATTGATGGTACTTTCTTTTTGATCGTCTTTCACTTTCATCTTATCACCATTCATGGTCATAACATAACGAAAAGGTTTTGTGTATTCGATTTTTACCTTGTTGCTTCGCTTAAACCAGAACTTACCTTCCGAAGTAATTTTCTCTGTGAGGGCAGTCAATATTTTTTCCTGAACAAACGTGCTGTTGATAGACGATACCTTTGCCGACTCGGTAGAGAATTGTTTTTTGAATGCTGTTAGATCAGAAACGGCTTTATAGGTAGGATATTGAGCAAAGGAGGAATGGGCAAAAAGAAAGAACATTAAAGCAATACCTATGCGTCTTCTCCTCATCACTATAAAATCTTTCACTTTCATATTCTTCATTCTTTGCGCCTTATCGACTTTGCGGTAAAATTGCATCTTCCACATAAGCCCTCTCATTCAACAACTCATCTGCTCTTACAATTTTCAATCCAAGCTTGTTGATATGATCTAAAAGCGCGGGAAGGATTGCAATTGTCACATCACAATAATCATGAAGCAAAATCATGTCGCCTCCTTTAAGCGATTTGGTAACACGTTTCATCAATGTGTTGGAATCCTTAATAACAGTATCAAATGATCGTACACTCCATCCAATCGTTTCATACCCTCCTCGTTTCACTGCCGTTGCCACCATGGGATTGGTGACACCGTAAGGTGGTCTGAAAAATCGAGGAGTCACTCCTACGACCTTTTTTAGCGAAAGGTCTGTGTCTGCTAATTCCTTTTCAATTTTGGTAGATGACTGCAAATCAAAAGTTTTGCCATGCCAGTAACTGTGATTGCCTAGCAAATGTCCTTCATTATAAATGCGTTTTGTCAACGCAGGATGTTCGTCCACGCGATTACCGATGCAGAAAAAGGTGGCGTGTACATTATACTGATTCAGAATTTCTAAAATCTTTTCCGTATTCCCCGGAACAGGACCATCATCAAAGGTAATCGCGATAGCATTTGACTCCAATTTACCTTTATATTTTACCGGAAGAAAAAAACGCATGGACAAAACAACCGATCCGCGAATGTGAATCACGAGATAAGTCAAAATCAGGACCAGGTAAATCCAATAAGGCAGATCACCATACCAATCGTAAAGCACGGCTGAACCCAGCAATACAATAAAAATAAGTGTAACGATTCTGTTTAGTGACATGCGCGTAACAAGATCATCGAATGATGTGTGCCAAAATACTGGTTGTGAATCAAAATATTTTTGAAAGGTTTATCTCCCTTCTTGTTTACTATACCATCAGGAATATTCTGTTCCTGAATGATCCGGACCCCAAGCCACAAAGCAAAAGCAGAAGCGGTTGGATATTCACCACAATACGGCTTGAAATATCCGATTGTATTTAATGGGAAAAGAGCAGAAGAAATACGATCCATTATTTTATCAGATTTCTGATCGCCACTCTTTCCTGACAAAATCAAATCAATATCACCTGACTTTAAAGAACAAGCATCCAAAAAATTCTGGATACCTTTCGTTAAGGATTCTTCATCAGGCTTATAAAAAGTTGTGAGAGCCTCGATACCTACCTTATCTTTTTCTTCTTTCTTACCGGATAAAACAAAGAATGCAGATCCTTCACCATTTAATGTTCCTCCGGAAGGATTACTAAATAACTCAAGACTATTTTCTGATTTGCTGAAAAACCCAAATCGTTTTTGAATGGCATGACTGGTGTCGGTAATTTCATCTACCCCACCAATTAATATTTTTCGATCAGGAGTTTCAATCAATTGCAACATTGCATCAAGCAAAGCACTTTCAAATGAAAAAGCATCGTGCGCATACGTCTGATTATAATCCTGACATTGAAGCAGCAATGCAATCTGCGATCCGATGGTGTTGTGGGTTGATTGAATGAAGGGTGTTGGGTTCAATGCTTGCTCTTGATTCTCTACCAACTTCGTGAGAAATATTCCGGTATCATCAAGACATCCATAACCAGTACCTGTAATAATTCCTTGGGGAACAGGTATACCTGCATCTTTTAGTGCCATTGATCCAGCCGCTACTCCCATTTTGATTACACGACTCATCCTTCGAAGTTGGCGTGGATCAATCCATTGAGAATATTCTGGTTCGACACATTTAAGTCGATCGCCATTATAATCAACAGGTGTAAACAACGATTCTTCGCCCCAGGTTTTCTGCGGTGATATGTTGCCCATACCTTTGATGTATAATGTCATAAACTAATTTTTCTTCTTCCGTGGTCTGTGTCCTCACAGACCACCATTTCAAATATAAATTTCAGTATGTGTGGATACAGACCGAGGTTATAGAATTATTCTTTCGAAAAAACAATCGAAGAACAATTTCCTCCAAAGCCAAATGAATTACTCATCACGTGCTTTACAGAAATACCTTTCTCAAAAGCAAGTTGAGGTGTAATGCCGACTTCAGGAATTGCAGTTTCAAATCGCAGATTTGGAAATACACATTGCTCACGAATTGCTAACACCGAGAAAACCGCTTCGATTCCGCCACTGGCTCCAAGCGTGTGTCCTGTAAATGCTTTCGTAGAACTTACGGGTGGGCACTTGTCTCCAAACAAACGCTTCACCGCAGTACCTTCTGAAAGATCATTGTTTTGCGTTCCGGTTCCGTGAAGATTAATGTAATCGATGTCTTCAACTTTCAATCCACTCATTGCCAATGTTTGCTGCATCGCACCATATGAACCTCTTCCTTCCGGAGACGAAGCCGTTTGATGGAAGGCATCGTTGGTATTCGCAAATCCGGCAACAAAGCAATCTGTTTTTAATCCCTCTGCTTGTTTTACCTTATCGGAAACCAACACAATAAAACCTGCACCTTCGCCAAGATTCAATCCATTTCGATTGGCATCGAATGGACGACAAAGATTTTTATCCAAAATCATCAAGCTATTGAAGCCATTGATTGTAAATTTTGTGAGCGCATCTGTTCCCCCAGCAATCACTACATCTAACATACCTTGGTCAATCATTCGCGAACCCAACATGATGGCGTTCACAGAAGAAGAGCACGCGGTGTTAATAGTAGAAACGAATCCGTTTATTTTTAAATCATCAGCAATCAATTCAGTTGATTGACCACAAGCATGATGAATCACATCCCGAAGTTTTCCTTTGCTGGAGTTCGTTAAAAAATCCGGAAAGAAATTTTCAGTTAAATCCATTCCGCCCACGGTTGTGGCAGAGATCAAACCGGTTCGCCAGCGCTTCAAGTCTAAACCTGAACTTTTCACCGCCTCTCGTGCAGCATGAATGCCGAGCAAGGCGGTGCGTGTTACCGGTTTTGCCCAGAGTGTATCGGAAAGACTTTCGTTTGAATATTTTACTTCACCAACCGGAAGCACTCCTTTATGAACCGAATCAAATAAGGTAATGTGGCTAATACCCATCCGCTCATGCTGGAGCGATTCAAATGTTTCAGTCACTGAATTTCCAATGGCTGAAATAACACCTGCACCGGCTACATGTATGCGGCCTTTCAAAATCGTTACGCGGGTTGGTGAGCTTTAATAAACATTGCAATCGACTTCACCGACTTGAAAATTTCGGGACCGTCTTGTGGGTTAGCAATTTTGATCTTATACGATTGTTGCAAAAGCACGATAAGTTCCAGGGCATCGATAGAATCCAGACCAAGGCCACCTTCAAACAGGGGTTGGTCATCGCCAATTTCTTCTGGCTTGATGTGCTTTAAATTGAGGGTCTCTACAATTTCCTTTTTAAGATTGTTGATCAACTGATCCATAATTGAACTGATATAGTTTTTGAAGCGATTCTTCGCTATGCTCCTTCGCGTTGGCCGTTTCGGTTTTTCGGGTCAAATATAAGAAAACATCGTGGTGCTCGTCCATTACATCAACCCAACCAGCCAAACACATTTCGGTTTTTGTTTCGGCTAACAACTGATTTACGTATTGGCTCATGAATTTTGAATCAAAAGCGGGCTGCACGAAAAACGCATTCTCTCCTTTTATGCCGTTTCGGATGCAAATCTCGCCTGCCACAATATTGGAAAGCGTATAAATAAACAATGATGGGCTTGCCATTGTTTTGGTGGATTCGAAGTACCGCACGTCCGTATCCAGACTGGCGTGAGCATTGGCCAATACCAATGCCACTTGTTCCGGTTTATAATGTTGCCTCAAATCGCTTTCGCTAAACAGTACTTCGCTTGCTATTACTCCGAGTTTCGAGAGTGGATCCATTTTATAGAACTTCGGATAACTAACTTTTAGAGCCTGATATGTTTCCGACAAAAAAGAATCGAGACTAGTACCTGTGCCTTTATACAATTCCACGCCACGGTGAAAGAGCGTTTGGTTACGGATATGGCAGTAGTCGCTAATAAACAAAATGGTGGTTATTTAATTTTGGCAAACGCATCGCGCATGCGAATGGTACGAACCAGTGCGGGAATTGCCGTGGCATGTTCTTTCACATACAAATTTTCCTCATCCCAAACGTATCCGGCCAATACCGAACATATTTTTTCTTTTATTACTTTATCCCGATCGCTGGCAAAAAATATTTTTTCAAGCGAACCATCATACCATGCCAATACGTATGTGCGAAAAGTATCTACACCTTGTTGAATTGGTTTGGAATATTCCTGATCCCAATCAACCTCCTCGCTCTTCAATTTTTTGATTACGAGTTTACTCGCCATGTGGGCTGAAACGGTAGCAAACATAACCCCTGATGAAAATACCGGATCAAGAAACTCAGTTACGTTACCGGTGAGAACAAAACCATTGCCATAAAATTTCTCAGTTGTAGCAGACCATGCCTCTAATTTGCGTGGTTCAAAAACCAATGAAACATTTTGAAAACGTTTTTTCAGATATTCATTTCCTGCAATTAACGTATGAAACTGTTGTTGAATATCTCCTTCAATAGTGTTAAAGAAATCGAAGCTACCTACAAATCCAAGAGAGGTAATGCCATTGGAAAAAGGAATGATCCACACCCAGATACCCGGGGCGTACGTCACGATGGTAATTCTATTGGGCTCATTAACGAGTTCACGGTTCGGTTCGTTTACGTGTGCGAATATCGCTTTGCGCGGATCGAGGTTGGATGGTTTTTCGAGGTTAAATAATTTTGGTATTACTCTTCCGTATCCACTGGCATCGATTATAAATCGAGCCGAAATTTTCTCCGTGGAATTATCTTTTCGTTGAACCGTTGTTTCTGAATTTCCTGCATCATCAAGCTCAATACCGGTAACCGTAGTCTCGAAATCGATCTTTACACCTTTGCGTTGAATTTCGTCTGTTAATGCTAAATCAAATTCAGCGCGGGGCACTTGCCATGTCCACGTCCAGCCTTTGGTAAATTGTTCTGAGAAATTATAATCGGCTACATCATCTCCTTTTACAAACTTGGCTCCGAATTTTTGTTGAAAGTTCTTGGCTTTAACTGCTTCGAGTAATTCAGCATCTTCCAATACCTCCATGCACCGCGGCAATAAACTCTCACCAATAACAAAGCGTGGAAATTTTTCACGCTCTACCACTCGCACGGATAGACCTTCTTTGTGTATCATGGCAGCAGCAATCGAACCGGCAGGTCCCGCACCAATAATAAGGACATCAATTTTTTCAGCCATTCTCAATTCAATAAAAAGTTATTCACGAATTTAATGTTGTCACTATCTGGGTTTGCAGATCAATAAGGTATGACTCAACCCAATATCATTATGCTCTTCAACACACACTAACCCGGCTTTTTCTACGCAGCGCATAAAAACTTTTGAGTCGTACATCTGACTGTTACCATTTGCCAAGGCTGTGAAATACAATGACGTCTGTTGAAGTGAAAAGGCCGAACCTTCAAAGCGCTGACAATCCCAAAATGTTTCTAAAATATAAATTGAGCCGTTTGGCGCCAATGCTTTACGGCAACGGTTTAATATGGAAATGATTTCTGCCTCTGAGAAGCAATCTAAAAACTGACTCATCCAAACGGCATCAAAGCCTGTTGGAAAAGGATTCGTTTCATCTAAAATATTCGTTTCAAAAAAACTAATGCGATCTCCAAAACCAATTTCAGTAAGATGCTTGCGCGCCATTTCTACCTGACCCGGTAAATCCATGATGGTGATTTGTACATCCTTATCAAACTGAAAACTTTCGCGCGCCCACTTACCTGTGTTCCCACCAATGTCTAATAATTTTTTTGGTTTGTTTTTGTAAACAACTGGCAATACATGCGGAAAGGCATTATCAGAATAGAAATGATCGAATCCAAACCAGCTCTTTTGAATATGCTTGGGTAGTTTTGAAAGCCCTTCATATATGGTTGGCCATTGGCCTAATACTTTTAATCCTTCAGGACGCTCATTCTTTATACTCTCATCCAAATAAAACATTCCCTGATAGCATACATCGTGAACAAAATCCATGTTCACGCGGGTAAGTTCATCCTTTAAAATAAAGTAAGCTGTTTTCGTTGAGTTGTATATGTTGTCTTTTAAGGTTATCAGTTTCATCCCTAAACCAGCCTCTACCAAAACGCGCACACCATATTCGGGCATGTTTACTTTTTCTATAATCTGTTGGAAGGTTAAGCCGTTTCTGTTTTCATGGAGAACTTTTAAAATTCCACAATCACGCAAAACACGTGTAGCTTGAAAAACAAAAGGAGCAAAGGCGATGCGTTGTGCTTCTTCTTTAGCCTGAAGAGCAGTGAGTCCATCGTGTTCAAAAAAATCCATCTTTATTAATTGGTTTGGTTCTGTAAAATTAATGCTGCGTTGCAACCGCCAAAACCCGATGAGGTTTTTAGGCAAGTTTTAATCGCTTTTTTTTCTGGTGATTGTATGACCTGTAAAGGCATTGTAACACCTAATGACTTAAAACCCTTCGTGGCAATAAGTTCCTGATGTTGCAATGATTGCGCACTCATGATTGACTCAACTACTCCGGCTGCACCTAAGGTATGTCCGAAATATCCCTTCATACTGTTGAGTGGAGTTTTATTTAAACCAAGAAGATTAAATGCTTTTGCTTCCATCTCATCATTATAAATTGTTGCTGTTCCGTGCGCGGAAACAAAATCAATTTCATCTGCAGAAAGACCTGCCTCCGACAGTGCATCATGGATTGCCATACCTAATTCTTCCCCCGTGCGCGATGGACCAGAGATGTGATTGGCATCGTTGCTTAAACCACCACCAAGAATAAGAGTAGCAGGTTTCACTGGAAATATTTTCGGTTTTGAAGTGAGTACAGTAGCTGCAGCACATTCGCCTAAATTAATACCCATACGATTTTCATCGAATGGTTTACACATTTCATTACTCAACGCTTGAAGGCTCTGGAAACCAGAGATCACAAACTTGCTTAGCACATCTGCACCCACCACGATAGCATGATCATATTGATTACCATGCAGCATTCTCTTGGCAACCAACATAGCCATTACTCCACTGATGCATGCATTTGAAATCACAAGATGATGTTTGATTTTAAATTGATGGGAAAGCCATGCAGCCGTTGCGTGCAAGTGAATTCGTGGATGGTCTGATTGATTCTCTTCCAGTAAACTGATGTTGCCTTTTGTTGTAGATAAAATCAGAATCGTTCTTTCGCTTGGTAACGAAATACCTTTCAGCACATGCCTAATAACATGACTGCACATTGCTTCGAATCGGGTTTGCTCTGATTCAACAATGAGGTCTTGTATGCTGCTGGCAAAAAAAGGTACTGTACTGTATTGACTATCGTGAATTTGATGAATGCCGGAAAGGCCTTTTTGAATACTTTTAAAATTCTCCTCTGTTGTCGATCCCAGCGGAGACAAAACACAATCAGCAGCCATCCATACTTTTTTCATGCTGCTACTTTAAATGATTTTTTTTCCAGTTCTCAAAAAAATCAGGATTGGTTAACTGAAGGTCAAATGTTTTAGCATCCACAAAAACCTGAACGGTAGAACCGTGCGCTACTAATCCCGTAGTAGCGGCATCAAAAATTTTGTATTCAAATGTTAGTTTGGCAGAAGCAACATTCACACAGGTAGTTTCGATGATCATATGATCACCATACCGAAGTGGTTTTTTATAATGGCATTCAGCGGACACAACCGGAACGGCAAAACCTTGTTGATATACATCCAGGTATGATAACCCATACGCTTTCCCAAAAGCTTCGCGACCGTCTTCAAAGTACCGCAGATAATGACCATGCCATACGATGCCGAGCGGGTCAGCTTCGTTAAAGCGTACATTCATTTCTGTACGGTATGATAAGGATTTTCGGATGACTTCCTTTTTTAAAACACCTTCACCCTCTTCACTTTTTATGGATGTCATCAAAGCTGTTATTAAGAACAATTACTTTTTTTTCTGCCAAGCATCGAATTCCTTCTTCTTGATCGCTTCAATCATTTTCAGGATTGAGGCTGCCCAGTAATTCCGCATGCCCGCACCACCTGGAGGTGCTGTTAAACGCTCTGTTAAAAGTACCTCCTTAGTCCCCAAATTTATAAAGGTAATCCAGGCTGATCCTTCTACATCTAGCTTACTAAAACTCTCTACGTTAAACATCAATCCAATTCCAGTTAAGCCTTTAAAATCATAGCTCGCAATAATTTCCAACACGTCTTCTTTATTCAAGTGGACGTAATCTTTTTTGTCATCAGAAAACGCGGCCAGAACATCAAGTTCAGTATTGTGCTCTTTGGTTACATTGATTTCATTGGTAAGTGTCTTTCTATCTATGGCAACTGCAATATTATACTTATCCGCTTCCTTTATTACTAAATCATTCCAGGCGTCAATCAAGTGACGAACATCAGATTCTGAACCGAATCGTTCACGGTCACCAATAAATTTCGCTTCGCTGAAATCAATACCCAACCAGGTAACACTAACCTTGGGATCAAAGATATCGTTTCGGTCTTGTGCTTTTAGAGTGGCCGATCCAATCAGCATTAGCAATACAACCGCCATCGTGATTTTCATAATTCTCATTTTTTTAAGATTGTGGTCTAATAAATATTCTCATTTCACATGAACACATTAATTCTCCGTCCTGCTCAATGGCACCTTCAATAACGGTTACATCCAATACCTTATTGGTAACCTTTACACGTGTGTTAATCACTGAGTTTTCTTTTGGAAGATTCAGGATTTTTAAATTTTTAACAGCGGCTATGTATCCAATGGGTACAGGTATTTTATTTTGAATGCAATGATAACCGGCTTGCACTGCTGCCGTCTGAGCAATGTTCTCAATCAATCCAGGTTCGGCAAAATATCCATTGGAAAGAAATATATTTCCGGGTTCGATGGTAAAGGAGGTAGAAGCCTGTTCGTCATTTGCAGCTACTAACTCATGTACCATTACAATAGGATTGCGCTGCGGAACGTATTGTGTGATATCGTGTCGATTGACCAGCATTATTTTTCCCAAAAGTTATAATAATTAAACCACTGAAGTGGATAAATTTTTACTTTTTGCTCAAGGTCTTTTACAAAGGTATTCATCATTCTTTCAATGAATTTATCTTTTGGTTCTTGCTCTTGCCGAATTATTAATTCGCTACTAAAAAAATGGTAATGCTGAGCAGTTTCTTTGAAAGCATACACCATTGATACCGGGGCCTTAAAACTAGCAGCCAATAAAAATGGACCAATTGGGAATAATGCAGGCTCACCTAAAAAACCTACTGATGCAGTTTTATTTCCTTTCATAAAACGATCAGCATGAAGACAGATTAGTTCATTCCGTAGCAATGCATCGCCAATGGCATATACATGCGACATATCACTTTTAATTAAAATAATTTTGAAGTTCGAACCTCCGGTTTGTTTGTCCAGATAATCTTTGATGCGCTGATGCTCCCCATCATACATCACAACATTCACGTGTACATTCAAATCTCTCAAGAGATGTCCGGCTGCTTCCCAATTACCAACATGTCCACTTATTAAAATGCCGCCTTTACCATTCTGCATCATCTTCACCAGATTTTCACTACCATCATGGTGAAAGGTGAAGCTTTGTGGTATTCCTGCCATAATGATAAACTTATCCAACAGGGTTTGCCCAAAGACATAATAGTTCTGATAGAGCTTTATAAGTGAGGTAAGCCTTCCATAATGGAATCGCTTTCTGAAATAATTATAGGTATGACTTGACGATTGCCACGAAAACAAAAAATAATAAAGGGCAACAAAGCGAAGAATAAAGTAAGCAGGATAAACGCCAAGGTACTTACAGACAAAAACAAAGATTTGATACCCCAGAACAGTGCCCTTCGATTTACCTTGCCACTGCGGCATAATTAAGAAGCGGCTTTACCTTCCAGGCGACCAATTACATATTCATAAAAATTCTGAAATGTCTGGATTGAAGCAAAATCTTCAGCCTTTACCTTAAAACCAAAATTATTTTCAATTACCACAACCAGGTCTATGTAATCCAAACTATCTAATTCCAGTGTTTCACGGAGATTTGCTTCAGGTGTTATCTTACCTTCCTCAACCTCGAACTCCTCCATCAAAAACCCATTAATCTTCTCAATTATTGCTGTTCTCTCCATTACTATTGTTTCCATTTCTTAACAATCAAAGTAGAATTTGTTCCTCCAAAGCCGAAGGAATTCGACAAAAATACGTCAATATTCTTATTCATCGTTTTCGCAATGATATTCAATTTAGCGGAATCTTCATCCGGGGTCTCAAAATTGATGTTAGGCGCAATAAAGCCGTTCTCCATCATCAACAAAGAATATACAATTTCACTTGCCCCAGCCATCCAGCATTCGTGTCCCGTCATCGATTTCGTAGAGCTTACAGGGGTGAATTTCTCTCCAAAGACATCATAAATGGCCTTTGCTTCGCTCGTATCTCCAGCTGGTGTTGATGTGGCATGAGCGTTTATGTAATCAATATCAGCAGCGGAAAGTCCAGAAGATTTCATAGCCATTCTGAGCGATCGGGCAGGACCTTGAACACTAGGATTGGAAATATGCTCGCCATTAGAGGAGAACCCATATCCAATTACCTCTCCCAGAATTTTAGCACCACGCCTCTTTGCTGAACTTAAACTTTCTACAATAACAGTAGCTCCTCCTCCACTCGGCACCAGGCCGTCACGATTTTTATCAAACGGGCGAGAAGCAGCAGTAGGATTGTTTTCGCGAATGGAGAATGCTCCAAGCGCATCGAAATTGCCCATTGAAAATTTGTTGGTCTCCTGTGCTCCTCCACAAATAATACAGTCTTGCATTCCGTTTCGGATGAACATATACGCCAGGCCAATAGAATGTGAACCACTGGCACACGCAGCACTTACAGTAAAATTGACTCCCTTCAGCCTGAAAATAGTGGCGAGGTTCATGTTAATGGTTGAGTTCAACACCTGGAATACGGATCCTGAACCCACCATCATGGTGTCTTTCTTATCGCGAATAATATCGATGGCTTCAATTACGGGTTGAGCTGAACTGTCGTTTCCGAAAATAATCCCGATTTCATTCTGATCGATGTAGTCCTGATCCAGACCTGCATTGCGTAAAGCCTCGGTGGTAGACATAAAGGCATACTCACCTTGTTCAGGCAGCATTACGCGTGCTCTTCGATCAAGGACACCTTTTAATACAGGGCGCTCCACAAACCCAGTGAGGCTGGATCGATAGCCCATTTCTTTTCTAGCCAAATCCAGAGTGATCCCGGATTTTCCATCATAAAGTGACTGCTTTACTTCTGCTAGATCTTTACCTATGCAGGAATAAATTCCTAATCCTGTAATAACGACTCTTTCCATTTAAAACCACTAAGACCAATAAAAGTGATGCTCTACATACGAACATACCTGTTGTCAAGATGCAAAAATAAATTTTCTTATCATAAAAGCGAGAATACCACATCCGAAATTGAATGGGTGAACTATTGAAGTAACGTGACTGAAGTGAATTGCAAGTTGCCGGTTACCAGTCACCAGCGACTGGAAACTGGCAACCCTCTAATTATGAATATAAACCTCCGTTGATGGAAATAACATTGGCAGTAATGTAAGATGCTTTTGGAGATGCCAGGAATGCTACAGCATCAGCTACTTCTTCGGGCTCACCAAATCGCTGCATAGGTATGAGGCCCTTCAAATCTTTTTCGTTCAAATCCTGAGTCATATCGGTGCGAATAAAACCTGGAGCAACAGCATTTACGGTAATACCTCTTCTGGCCACTTCCTGTGCTAGTGCTTTTGTGGCTCCGATTACTCCGGCTTTTGCAGCAGAATAATTTACTTGTCCGGGCATACCTTTTAAGCCTGAGAGCGAAACCACACTCACAACTCTGCCATATCGTTTCACCAACATGCTGTTGATGACTTGTCGCGTTACATAATAAAAAGCATCAAGACTTGACCCCAACACATTCTTCCATTGATCGTCTGTCATCCAGATCATCAACGCATCTTCGCGAATGCCTGCGTTGTTAACCAACACTTCTATTTCTTTGTCTTTGTTGGCTTCAATCCATCCGCCCAATACAAGATCAACTTGTGCTTTGTCTGAAACATCAAACTTGAGTAATTCAGCCTGAATACCTTTTTCTTCAGCAAGCGCAGCGGTCTTTGCCGCTTCACCATCGTTGCTCTTGTAGTTGATTAAAATATTATAACCTTGATCAGCAAGCTTCAAACAAATGGAGCGACCAATGCCGCGAGAACCTCCTGTGACTAATGCGTATTTCATTTTAATTAGACTTAGATATTAGACATCAGATACTAGATAGATAACTTAACAGTTGAGCCGAGAGTGATTAAATATTTTCTCATCGCTTGTATATCATTGTAGCGTGGCTGATCATCTACAATCGGGCCTACGATCTGTCGCACTTCTTCATACAATTTATGTGTGAAGGTAGAAAGACGGGTTTGACATTTTAGATAATCAATGGCCTGGACAAGCGCCAGTGTTTGGATGGCCAACACATCAAAGCTGTTGTCAATTACCTTGCGGGTCATCAATGCTGCATTGCTACCCATACTCACAATATCCTGATTGTCGTTATTATTCGAAATACTGTGAAGATACATAGGGAACGAAAGAGTTTGATTCTCTGCTGTGGTAGAAGTTGCTGTAAACTGCATACCCTGCAAACCAAAGTTCAATCCTAATTTTCCTAAATTGATGAAGGGAGGAAGTTTTTGATTGAGTTTATCGTTCAGTAAATAATTCAATTGTCGTTCGGATAACATCGTGAGTTTTGTCATCACAATCTTTAGTTTATCCATCGCAAGGGAAACATAATCGCCATGAAAATTTCCTCCATGGTAAACATTCTCGCGTTTGTGATCAATAACTGGGTTATCGTTCGCGGAGTTCACTTCATCTTCCAATACCTGTCTTACTTCCAATACAGTATCGTAAACCGGTCCAAGAATCTGAGGGACACATCTCAAAGAATAATATTCCTGAACCTTATCGGTGAATACAGCCTCCTCAATTTTTTTATGATATAAATGATCAGGTCGTTTGCGAATCAATTTACTGTCTGAAAGAATAGTGCGAATGTCTTCGGCAACTTTCGATTGGCCTTTGTGATGTTTTACTTGATTGAGTTCAAACGAAAAATGATCGTCAAACGATTTCATCAACTCGTTGGTGATGGCAGATAAAATCGTAGAGATGCGAAGCAAGTACTGAGCATGAATAATGTTGGCCATACCTATTCCTGTCATAGCAGAAGTTCCATTCATCAGTGCAAGACCTTCACGCATGTGCACATCAAGTGGTGTGATCTTTTTAGCTGCAAAGGTTTCTTTTGCTGATTGCCACTTACCATCGGATAATACTTCACCTTCGCCAATCAGGTTCAATGCCAGGTGAGCCAGTTGAACCAAATCACCACTTGCACCAACACCACCACGCTCAAAAATACAAGCTGTGATATTCTCATTGAGCAAATCTCTCAACAAGGTAACCGTTGAGGGATGTACACCAGAGGCTGCTTGCATTAAACTGTTTAGTCGAGCCAACATAGTAGCACGCGCCAGGTCTTCGGCAATAGGTTGACCAGATCCTGAACTATGACTGCGGATTAAATTAAACTGAAGCTGACGCTGATCCTCTTCACTGATTTTGTATTGCGCCATCGGCCCAAAGCCGGTATTAATGCCGTAAATTATTTTGTTCTGCGAGTATGTCTTCAGAAACTCAAAACTCTTCTCTACCTCTTTGGTGGCTGTATCCTCCAACTGAACTTTCTCTTTGTGGTAGAGTACCTTTTCAAAATCTGCGGCCGACAGTCTGTGGCTTCCGACTGTAATCATAGTAGCACTTCTAGGTTAGTTTGTAGTGTAAAGGGCGCAAAATAGTAAAGTGATTCTAATAATCACATGAATAAAGGTAAAGAGGGTGGTTTTGTTTGAACTTACTAGCCCATTCAAATGCGCCATTTCAACCCGCGCTTACTTGTTTCGCTGAATTGATTGCTGTAGAAACTTGATGCTCAACCTCGCACTTTTCCTGATCAATTAGCCCTCGCAGGGATAGAAACCTAACATTTCGATTGTTTAATATTTTAGATTAGTCTAAATATTTGTTTAATATGACCTAACACATTAAGTTTGCTACTCTAAAATTAAGAGGAGGAAATGAAAAGCATGTTAGCCATTGTACTCTGTTTTATCGGTCTTACCGGTTTTTCTCAGAACATGGGTTCTATTGAGGGTTCTGTGAAGTCAAACAGTAATCCAGCTGAGTTTTTAAATGTTAGTTTAACTGGCACAACCATTGGCACATCAACTGATGTAAATGGGAAATTTTCCCTTGTGAATATTCCGTTTGGAAAACATCAACTTCAATTTTCAGGAATTGGATATATCAGTAAAAAAGTCACGGTAACTATAAATAGCATCAGCCCTGTTCAGCTCAATGTCGCATTAGAAGAAGATGTAAGCCAATTACAGGAAGTGGTTGTCATTTCCGGTTCGTTAAAAGAAGTATCCAAAATGGATAGCCCTGTGCCGATTGAAGTCTATACCCCTACCTTCTTTCAGAAAAACCCAGCACCGAGTTTGTTTGAATCACTGACAAACGTGAATGGAGTTCGACCTCAACTCAATTGCAATGTTTGTAATACAGGAGATATTCACATCAATGGATTGGAGGGACCTTACACCATGATATTGATTGATGGCATGCCAATAGTAAGTGGCCTATCAACCGTATATGGATTAACAGGAATCCCATCTTCTCTGATTGATCGGGTGGAGATTGTGAAAGGACCTGCGTCAACACTCTATGGATCTGAAGCCGTTGGTGGATTAGTAAATGTGATAACGAAAAGACCAAATACTGCCGCAAATGTATCGATTGATCAGTTTGCAACTTCATGGGGAGAGTTTAATACCGACATCGGATTGAAATTCAATCTCAGTAAAAAGGCACAATCGCTATTTGGTATCAACTACTTCAACTATCAAAATCCTGTTGATCATAATGATGATGGTTTCACCGACATCACTTTACAAAACCGGATTTCAATTTTTAACAAAATTAGTTTTGACAGAAAAGACAACCGCATTTTCACAATAGCAGGAAGAATGAACTATGAAGACCGCTGGGGAGGAGATATGAATTGGACAAAGGATTTTCGTGGAGGCGATAGTCTTTATGCTGAAAGTATTTATACCAAACGATGGGAACTACTGGGCGCTTATCAATTACCACTGAAAGAAAATATCATCTTCCGTTTTTCAATGAATGGTCACAATCAAAATTCATACTATGGAAAAACCTCGTTCAATGCCGATCAGAAAATAAGTTTTGGTCAACTTACCTGGAACAAAAGTATTGGAGTACATGATCTTTTAGTTGGCGCTGCCTTGCGTTACACCTGGTATGATGATAATACCTCTGCAACTTCATCGGCCGATGGATTATCAAATCAACCTTCAACTATTTGGCTTCCCGGAATATTTGTGCAGGATGAAATTGTAATCAATGCACAAAATAAATTGTTGCTAGGCGCGAGATACGATCACAACTCCATTCATGGAAATATTTTCACGCCACGATTAAATTACAAATGGACTTCAAAAAATAAATTGGATGTTTTGCGTGTGAGTGTCGGCAATGGTTATCGCGTAGCTAATGTATTTACAGAAGACCATGCTGCCCTTACCGGAGCACGACAAGTTGTTTTTCTAGAGGATTTAAGACCCGAGACATCCTGGAACGGAAACATAAACTACGTTAAGAAAATTGTGATGGGGAATGGTTTTATTGGTGTTGATGTAACTGCATTTTACACCTACTTCGATAACAAAATCATTCCAGACTACACTACAAATGAAAATCAAATCATCTACACCAATCTAAATGGTCACGCTGTATCACAAGGTATATCTGCCAATTTTGATATTGGTTTTACCAACGGACTTAAAATTATTGCTGGCGGAACATTGATGAATGTATTCTCCGTAAAAAATGATGACAACGGAAATGAAATAAAATCGCGTCAGCTATTAACTGAACAGTACACTGGAGTGTGGTCTGTATCCTACCCTCTGACGAAACGCCTTAGCATTGATTATACCGGGAACCTTTATGGCCCAATGAAATTACCTGTGCTGGGTGAACTTGATCCGCGTTCAGACGAATCACCGATCTGGAGTATTCAAAACGTTCAGCTCTCTCAGCAACTCAACGAACGTTGGACAATTTATGGTGGTGTTAAAAATTTACTAAACTATACACCTCCTAAAAATAGCATTGCACGCTCACGCGATCCTTTTGATAAACAAGTGGAGTTCGTGCAATTCGATACCAATGGCAATGTGGTACCAACACCTAACAACCCCAATGCACTTACCTTTTCAAACACAGGAAATGTAGTACCAACTACCAGTAATCCATACGCTCTTACCTTTGATCCATCCTACGTCTTCGCACCCAATCAAGGTATTCGTTTATTCGCAGGTGTAAGGTATGGTTTGTTCAAATAGCCAGAGACAAAAAAAAGACCTTCGTGCGAAGGTCTTTTACTTTATACAATACATACCATTTTTTACTCTTCTAATATCTCAACTTCAACGCGCACATTCTTTTGGGCGTTTACACTATGCTTGTCGTAAAGCGGGCGTTTACCACCCCATGCTTTTACTTCCATTCTACTTGCTTCAACTCCATTCGCTACTAAATATTCCTTAATGATTTCTGCACGATTGCCTGAAAGATCTTTCGCTGAACCAACTCCTTGCTTTGATCCATCCAGCGAAAAGAAGTCCTTGTCTGGTCCCATCGATATAATCTTTCCATGATAATTACCATTGCTGTGGCCATGCAGACGAATTTTATATTTTGGGTTCTCCTGCATCATCTGAAGTAAGCTGTTCAACTCAAACTTAGACTCCGGACGCATAATGGAAGCATCGTTGTAGAAGTAAACATTATACAATGTGCCAATATCACCTTTGTGATAACGAATCAAATCAAACTTAATAACAAGCGTGGTACCCATTAAATCGATGTAGGATTTAACAGTGTCAGCCAATGGCAACGGATAATTTATTTCTTGCTGAACTTTGCGATATCCAAAAGCATCACATACCAATGTAAGTTGACCTGATTTACTTTTTGGATCCGGCAATACGAGATATTCATTACCAGGCACTTTGGTTAATTGCTTTGAACGATCTGTGTCAATCACCACTACGGTGCCATCAACAATACGATTGTTTCTTGCATTATAAAGGCTTAGAAAAACTTCGGTATTACCCAATGTCATTACCGGATATTGTTTGATCTCCGGATTATCAATGATGGGGTCTGGATCTTCCACTATTATCTCTTTTACCGCTGTCTCGGTTGCTACTGTTTCTCCAATTGGTGTAACTTTTTCAACTGGCACTGGAGCTTGCGTTACAAGTGGCGCTTCAATTATGTCACCTGGAATAACACGTACCCAAGCTTCTTTAAACTCTCCTTTACTTCGGGTGTTTCGCATCTCTTGTAACGATGCTTTTAAATTGTCAAAGTAGTGAAGATAGGCGAAATACAAATTGCGACTGGAATTGAAACCATAGGATGCTTTATAACCTTTTAGTTTTAACACCTCAACATAATTCTGTGCTACATTCTCACGCGATTTCGCGTAGGCACTAACCACCACATAATACCCTGGTTCCAATTCGTTTGCTACCTGGCAAAATGCGGGGTTCAGAATACTGAGAAGACCAATAATAAAACCAAAATAGTAGAGCTTCTTCATGTAAGGCTGGTAAAGGTTTTTAATCAAAAATCAGATAAAAATATACAAAATTCGATTGCATTCAATATACCTGGCCTTATATTAGAGACTAAGGCGTGTATGATTTTAACTTTTCTGACAAAAAACCGAGCCCGTATCCGCTCAATTGAACGATTGCCGCTGGGACTGAAAAAAAAGCCACCGCCAGATTTTTGTTCACCGAAAGGGAATGAATGAGTAGCAGGATGAGATAAAGCAATATTGAAAGTGCACCAATTTTAAAAAGAAGAGGATTAAAAATTAGCATGAACGGAACAGCGGCAACCCCCATTACAAACAGACTGGGAAACCAATGAGTTAATTTGATTTCCTGAGGATGTTTTCTTCCCACCAACACCCGACCTCTCCCAAAATTAAAAACCTGCTTGTAAAACTGACTGAAATTAGTTCTGCGTTTATGATAAACATACGCATCCGGAATAAGCCCAATATGGAAGCCGGCATTTTTCATACGAATGCTAAACTCAATGTCTTCAGCGAAACGATCGAAAGCAAAACCCTTTGTCTGTTCAAATACCTTTCGTGAAATACCCATATTAAAACTTCTGGGTTGAAACCAACCCAATCGCTTTTTGCCTCCACGAATACCGCCCGTGGTTAGCACTGACGACATAGTATAACCCATTGCACGCTGCACAATTGAAAAATCTTCGTGTGCTCTGTCAGGCCCTCCCCATGCATCATAATTATTCTCTTCCAGAGATTTCTCAACCGCTTCAAAATAGGTTGAAGGTATTATGCAGTCTGAATCGAACACTACAAAAAAATTACCTTTCGCTATCGAAAAGCCAGCGTTACGACTTGGGCCGGGACCTGAATTGGGTTTAAAAAAATACTCTATCCTTAGTTTGTCTCTAAATTGATCAACGATTTGATCACAACGATTGGTGGATCCATCCTCAACGATAATTATTTCGAAATTTTTAAACGTCTGTTGAAGTAAACTTCCTAATAATTCATCAACCTCCTGCGGACGATTGAATACCGGAACTATAATTGAATACTTAGCCTGGTTCAATACTTCAATTTTAAAATTTATGTCTGGTGTGGTTCCTGGTTCAAAGGTATCCAAACTTTAGACCCTTGACCCGTAACTCGGAATTTTAGACTCTGCCTTCGGAGCCTCCATCCCTACATTATCAATAACAAGGTAATCACGTTTGGATATGGATTGTGTAGCAAACATCTCTGCTAAAAAACCAGCCAGAAAAAGTTGAACACCGATTACTAAAGCAACGAGTGCCAGGTAAAACAACGGCTGCTGGGTGACTTCACGTTTTAATGGAATTTTTGAAATGTAGGATGCATCCACTTTATCCCAAAGAACTTTGATTGTAAAAATAAAACCTGATAAAAAAGATAAAGTACCTAAGGTGCCAAAAAAATGCATGGGCTTTTTTCCGAACTTACCCATAAACGTAATGCTGAGCACATCTAAGATTCCGCGCATGCGTCCTAAACCAAATTTGGAATAGCCATGTTTGCGCTCACGGTGCTCTACTACCTTTTCAGTGATCTTATTAAATCCTGCCCACTTGGCGATAACCGGAATGTACCGATGCATTTCGCCATATACTGAAATGTTCTTCACCACTACATTCTGATATGCTTTCAATCCACAATTGAAGTCATGAAGCTTTATGCCTGACATCCTGCGGGTGAGGTAATTGAAAAACTTGGAAGGAATCGTTTTTGAAAGAGGATCGTGACGTTTTTTCTTCCATCCTGAAACAAGATGAAATCCATCTTGCGTTATCATTTTATATAGCTCTGGTATTTCGTCCGGACTATCTTGCAAATCGGCATCCATAGTAATGACTACCTTACCTAGTGCAGACCGAAAACCTATTTGCAACGCAGCCGATTTTCCAAAATTCCGGTTGAACCGAATGCCTTTGATGTGTTGATTCTCCTGATTGATTTTCAAAATAGCCTCCCATGTTCCATCAGTGCTGCCATCGTCAATAAAAATAACTTCATAAGATAAGCCGTGTGTTTGCATCACACGGCTTATCCATTGGCAAAGTTCAGGAATAGACTCCTCTTCGTCTTTTGCAGGAATGATAATTGATATATCCAATTGTCCCACTAGAATGTTTGTTCAGGAGCTTTCTTTTGAGTGAATATGGTAACGATTAATCCAACGATAAATGATCCAAATGCACCTCCTATTAAATACATTACCCAAAACAGTTTTCTTCCCCATTCTAATCCCATATCAATCTGTTCCTGACTCTGGCCTTTGGCCTCCATGTCCTCCGCTGCCTTTTCCCAAATAGCTTCAAATGCTGTTGTGTCAATGAAATTAATATAGACGAAAGTAAATACCATTCCAATTGCAATGGCAATCATAGAAGTGACCATTGCTATACCGAGACCTTGACCATAACTCATGTATCCGTCTCCGCCATCTTTAAAAGCTTTCTGAGCAAATATGATTACAGCAACAGAAATAGCGATGCCTACAACTGTATTTTTCCAATCGCTGGTAAGTGGATTTGATCCAATTGCAAAAACAATCAAACTTTGAATGATTGAGACTAGTCCAAGAATTGCTCCGAACTTAAGACCAACTGACATTATTGTTGGTGCAGGAGTTGTCGTTTCTTCCATAATTTTTAGGTTTTAGGTTGTTGTCTTAAAATTACTGATACAATAATACTTATAAAAAAGCCAATGACGGAACCTTGAAAAAAGTGGATTCCGGCAAGTCTTGAAATGTTAGTAGCAGGAAGTGCATCTAAATTACGTTGAAAGGTTTCTTTTCCGATGCGTTCGATATCTTCTTTGGGAAATGTTTTATAATACTCTATACTTTCTCTGATAAACATGGCAACAAAACCATCTTCCCATTTTCCGAAGGCAATTAATAAAGCAGAGGTAATAACGGATGAAACAAAAACAACCATAAGCGAACCCAACATACCTTGCGCGAAAGACAAAAATCCTTCCTGGTTATAATCGCGAAATTCACGGAGAGCAAAAAAAGTAAAAATCCCAAAAAGCAATATCCTGAAATCAAGCAATGGGGAAACAAGCATGGGATGTCTCCCTAAATAATACGATACGATAAGCAGGATAAATGCGAGTGTACCAGAGACCGCACCATAGCGGGCCGAGGTTTTAAACAGTACAGGCAATTTCATGATGCAGTATCAAACCAATGTTTTGAATTGTTAAAAACAGCCACGGCCTTGCCCGTAATTTCTTGACCATACCAGGGCGAATTTTTGGCTTTCGAGAAATTTGTTTTCTCATCAAACATCCACACACGGTTTGGATCAAATAAGGTAAGGTTTGCTTTCTCATTCATTTCAATTTTTGGAATTTCTAATCCTAAAAGTTGACGAGGGTTCGTTGTCACTTTTTCCAGCAGAACATCCCAACCCATTGATTTCGAAAGCTCGGTGAGGTTTGCCCCGAAAGTCTGAAGGTTAATAATTCCAAAATCTGCCAAATCAAATTCTAAACTTTTACTTTCATCTTCATGGGGTACATGTCCTGAACAAATCACATCAATGGTTCCATCTTTCAATGCTTTGATCAATGATTCGTTGTCGCTCTTCTCTCGCAAGGGGGGATTTACTTTATAATTGGTATCGAAGGTTGAAAGTAAACTATCATCTAATAAAGGTTGATACGAAGCAATATCGCAGCTTAAGTTTAATTTCTTCTTTGCAGCACGAATCAAATCAATTGACTTTGCCGATGAAAGGTGTGCGAAGTGCAGCCTGCCTCCGGCATAACCCAGTATCTTAATGTTTTTACTTACCGCAATATCTTCCGCTATGCGCGGCATACCTTTCAATCCGAGCATGGTACTGTTAATACCTTCATGCATTTGCCCGAATAAATTTAACCACGTGTCTTCAGGGTGATCGATAACAATGCCATTGAACTTTTGAAGGTATTGAAGTGACTTCAATAAAATATCGGTGTGCCAAATCGGTTTTAATCCATCCGTAAAACCAACTGCACCTGCTTCATGCAAGTCGATCATCTCGGTTAGTTCTTCTCCTTTATTATTTTTAGTAACCGAAGCCAACGCATGAATTTTTACCAACCGACTATCGTTGTTGCGGGTTATGTAAGTGATTTCATTTTTGGATTGTACAGAGGGGGATGTGTTTGGTACGATCGCAATTTCAGTAAAGCCTCCAGCCGCAGCAGCCTTTGCTCCTGATTCTAAATCTTCTTTGTGCTCAAGGCCAGGATCGCCAATGAAAGTTCCCAAATCAAACCATCCAACAGAAAGCTTCATGCCCTTGGCGGCAATTACCTTATCGGCTGAATAGTTTTTATCACCGATTTCTGCAATTCGTCCGTTAGCAATCAGGACATTTTTCTCTTGTTGATGAAAAGGGGAATTGGCGTTAATTATTTCAGCGTTTTGAATCAGAATTTTCATGCCTCTTGTTGATACGTTATCGGTTAATCGTTATCCGTTAATTGTGGGTATACATTGGTAAATTAAATTCTGCATTGAATTGAGCTTATCTTTTTCTCTTCATGAATATTGACGCTTATAGTTTTCATTCACGATTAACGATTAACCCTTCATCGTTAACCTTTCAAAAACCGAACTAAAAGTACTTCAACAAAAAGGAAGAACAACGCCAAAATCAACGCATACTTCCACAATGGTTTGCCCAAATATCGCTCCTTTATTTCGTTGCTGAAAGCTTCAGCAGAGGCTACGTCAAAAATGCTGATGTTTTCACCCGATCCTAACATGGTTTTCACTTCTTCTCCTGTGTATTGTTCCATGCGCGATTCGGCCTGATCAAGATTGAAGGCTAAAAGACTTACCGTATCACGGCCGGCTGTCACTTTATAAAATCCTTTTGCAATGGAGAATTTAGGAATATCAAAAACCAAATTGTCATCTACCTTTCGCTGTGCCGGAATAATTTCTTCCGAACCAATCCAGCGCAACGGCTCATCATTGCGCAAACTATCAACATGCAGATTAATATGATCTTCATTCACGGAATAATAAGTCTTGCTTTCATTTTTCTTTCCACTTGCTGCAAGTCGATACATCACTGGCACAAACAATGCATGGTTTGCAAAATCCGTTTGGGTTGGATCAAGCGAAGAGGCCAATACATAAACCTTTCCTCTCTGGTTGAAGGTGGAAAGAAAAGGTTGATCGTTTTTAAATTGAAGAATGGCAGAACGATCGCTGCCCCAATCCAATATTTTATTGGCCTTTGGCATAACGAGTGATGTTGATTTCTCTTCAAATACATTTTCGAAAAAAGGATTGGAGAAATCTGGTTTATCAAGTTCCATCATTGCACCATCTGGCAATTCGTTGAGCATTGATAATTGAAGAACGTTTCGAAAATTGGTTATATCAGGTTTGGTACCGGGTATAAATAATACAGTGCCATAACTTGAGATGTAATTCCGCAAGGCAATCGCCAGTGAAGGATCGATTGTATTCAATCCATTCACAACCACTAAATCAGCCTGACTCAATAAGCTATAATTAAAATTGCCTATTGAATATCCGCGAAAGCGAAATACCTCTTTGTTACCAAAAACACTTTCAATAACGGTAGGCTTTGTTTCGCTTTTGATTTCAATGACGTTGATCTTTTCAGTAAAATTTAAGGCGAAGTAAAATTCATTATCGAAACTAACCGGAAAATCATTGAAACTAACCCGGGCTTCATTCAAACCGGTCAGCCCGGATGCCAAATCAAAACTTGTTTCTGTTATTCCGTTTGCCGGAACATTTATTAATGTTGTTGCCGCCTGAACGTTGTTGATGGAAAGTTTCAGGTTAAGTTGATCCACTGCTTTCCTTCCATCATTGCGCACTTTTACATGAAGTACATTTTTCTCACCACCTGCTGCAAATGGGTTCTCCAAAAAAACCGAATCGACAAATACATTCGAGAGTTCATCAAAGTGAATAGGTACCAAATGCAGCCTGTACGCGCTATCAACTAAATTCGAAACCTGGCCCAGTGTCGATTTTTGCAGGTCCGAAATCCAGAATGTTTCAACCTGTTCATCTGCTTTATTCTGCTGAATGCGCTCGATCACTTCTGACATGGAGCGACTAATAGACGACAGTCTGACCTGCGCCAGCAGATCCAGTATTTCCGCTTTCGTTTTAAAGGTATTGGAGAACGGTGAGAAATCGTTGGTCAGGAGTTTGTATCGGGTGTCAGCCGGAAAGAGCTCAACGATGCTTCTTGAAAAATTCGTAGCCGCATCAAGTCCTCTTACCTTATCCGTCATTTGAGCCGACATGCTTTGGGAATTATCAAGGTATAGAACGATGTTCCGATTGGTTCCAAATTGTTCCTTGGCGGGAATAATGGGCTGGCAAAACGCCATTACCAAAAAGAACAAGAACAACAGCCGCGAAGCCAGAATAAGGTAATGCTTCAGTTTCCGCTTGGCGGAGGTGGCCTCCTTTACCTGTTTTAAAAACCGCGTATTCGAAAAATAGATCTTCGTGGTTCTTCTGAAATTAAATAAATGGATGATGATGGGAATGGAAAGAGCTGCAAGCGCCCAGAGAAAAGAAGGATATATCAAACTCATCGGTGGGTAAAGTTACACGTTAAATTTTAATGGTTAAACCAGAGCATTATATAATTTGATCAGCGGAGAAAATTGGTGAAGAATCCTATTACTTAAAACCTTTCGAAAGAAGAATTATTTTGTAGGAAGTGACTCTTCAGCTGCCTCATCATTTCAATATCAAACAAACCATTTACTATATGAGCTACCTCAAAAAGTACAGCTCGGCTTAGGTCAGCACGAGTTCAATGGCTGATATTGCCTTTTTGCTGCTTACTTTTTTTCTGATGACCGCGGTTATCAAAAGCGACAAAGGCTTACTTCTACTGCTTCCTCCGCCTCCACTCATTGATCAACCAATAGCTGAAACGAAGGAAAGAAATTTATTTTCAATTCAGATTAATTCACAGGATCAATACCTTATTGAAGGCGTAAGACAATCGGAAATATTAAACATGAAAGACGAAATAAAAAGATTTGTCCTGAATTATGGCCATGAAAAAAATCTCTTGGAAAATTCCACTGCTGCAATTGTTTCATTGAAGACGGATCGTGGAACGAGTTACGCAATTTATACTGCCACATTAGATCAAATTCAACAAGCCTATTTTGAAATCTATGGGGAGCGTGCTGGCATTACACCAGCAAAATTCAGATCGTTAGATCAGAACATTCCTGCGGAGAAACAATATATGATAAAGCACGCGTTGGAATTCCCATGAATATCTCAATAGCAGAACCTTCGCGCATTTTGAATTAAACAAAAAAGCCCAAACACAATTGTGCCTGGGCTTAAGAGAGAAATAAAAACAACGGTTAATCTTTCGAGCTGAGCATCACCATATCGCTCACATTAATTTCAGTGATGTATTTCTTTTCGCCCGCAGTGGTTTCGTAATTACGGTGCACCAGTTTACCTGAAACCGCCACTTCACTTCCTTTCTTTAAATACTGGCCAGCTATGTCCGCCAGCTTGCCCCAGATCACAAGGTTGTGCCATTGCGTGTCTTTTACTTTCTCGCCTTTCTGATTTTTGTATGTATCGCTTGTGGCGATAGTGAAGGAGGCCATTTTCTTTCCGCTGTCAAAAGTTCTTACTTCCGGGTCTTTACCTAAGCGGCCAATCAGTTGTACATTGTTTCGTAACGTTGTCATACATGTAAAATTTAAAGTGTTAAAAATTGATTTTCGTTTTTGTCAACAGCATGTTTTGCAATTGATGTGACAAAGGTGTGGGGAGGAAAAAAGAATAGTCGTATGGTAATCGTTTATAATCGACTATATTCGTTTGTAAACGTTTGTAAACGGATAGCAAATAGATAAAATGGCAAAATCAGGCGAAAAAACGTGTTTAGAGTGTGGCGAAACCATTGTTGGTAGGATTGATAAAAAATTCTGTTCAGACCTTTGCCGCATTGCTTACAATAATAAATTGAATAGTGACGGCACCAATTACGTGCGCAACGTCAATCGCATCTTGCAAAAAAACAGACGAATTTTGCTTGAACTTAATCCTGAAGGAAAGAACAGAGTGCATGGCGACAAATTAAAAACATTGGGTTTTGATTTTCGATATTTCACCAGTACCTACACTACCAAAGAAGGTGCACAATATTTTTATTGTTATGATCAGGGCTATTTACCTATCGAAAAAAATGGATACCTATTAGTGATCAAAAAAGATTTCTAAAAGATCTAAGAGCCTACAATTCTAAGTTTTCACCTTGTACGTTTTAGAAATATCAAACGACCACTAAATCGAAAATCGTATATCTAAATTCGTAAATCCCTCCACCATGCATCGCATCAATTTAATCTCCGGCCCACGAAATATTTCCACTGCACTTATGTATTCGTTTGCTCAGCGCAAGGATACCCATGTTTTGGATGAACCATTTTACGCTTTCTATCTGCACAAAAGCGGTGTGGATCATCCTGGAAAAGATGAGATCATGCAAGAACAGCCCATCGATGAAAAAATCGTATTGCAGTCTATCTTCGATAAGTGGGATAAAGACGTCTTGTTCATCAAGAATATGGCGCATCACATAGAGTTGATGGATGAAAACTTTCTGAATGAGGTCACTAATATTTTTCTAATCCGCAATCCACATCAAATCATCGCGAGCTATGCACAGGTAATTGAAAACCCCATCATGCGCGATATTGGTATTGAATTTCAATATCAACTCTTCAACCGATTAGTTGATCGTGGACAACAACCCCTGGTAATTGATTCTGGCGTTATCGTACAAAACCCTGAAGCGATTCTGAAGAAAATCTGTCAGGTAGTAGGCATTCCTTTTACAACTGATATGCTGCATTGGCAAACCGGGCCAAAGCCATACGATGGTATATGGGCCAAGTATTGGTACGCAAACGTTCATTCATCCAGTGGTTTCGAAAAACAACCCACCAGCACACGCACATTGCCCCCTCATCTTGAACCACTCAACGACAAAGCACGCCACTTCTACGAAAAACTACTGGCATTTTCACTTAACCCTTGATCCAACCTGATATTTATCTGTACTTTTGAACAACGATTAAGACCCCTTCGTTCTATCTACTTTCGTGGAAACATCAGCTATGCAATTTGCGCGTTTAGCATTCACTGAAGGATAGACAAGCCAAACCGGGACATAATCTACATTTACATTTTTTAGCAAAGCTCTGAATGCTGCAAAAATTCAATTCAAAAAATTCTTCAATCAAAATTCATGTAGGCGGCAAATTGCTCTCGCGCGAGGATGCAAAGGTCTCTGTATTTGATAGTGTCGTACAAGGTGGGGATGCCGTTTGGGAGGGACTACGCGTTTATAAAAACGGAGTATTCTGCCTTGATAAGCATCTTGATCGCATGGAAGCCTCCGCGCATGCACTGGCTTTTAGTCATGTGCCAACAAAGGTTGAAATTAAAAAAGCAATCTTCGAAACATTGGAAGCCAATGGTATGCGCGATGAAGCTCACATTCGCCTAACCCTTACACGAGGTGAAAAAGTTACTTCCGGAATGGATCCCCGCCTAAATAGTAAGGGCTCTTGCCTTATTGTACTTGCTGAGTGGAAGCCTTTGGTGTATGACAACACTTCGGGGATTCGGGTAATTACTTCCTCACAGCGTAGAAATAGTCCACAGTTTCTGGACTCTAAAATTCATCACAACAACCTCCTCAATAACATCCTCGCTAAAATTCAAGCCAACGTAGCGGGTGCAGACGCAGCTGTAATGCTGGATAACAACGGTTTTGTTTCTGAATTAAACGACACAAACCTTTTTATGGTGAAAAACGGAACGGTATTTACGCCTTTTGCAGATGCCTGCCTACACGGCATTACCCGTGGCCTGGTTATTGACATTTGTGGAACGTTGAATATAGACTGTGAAGAGCGAAATCTATCCCTCACCGAATTCTACAATGCGGACGAGGTTTTTGCGTGTGGCACAATGGGTGAACTAACGCCTGTGCTGGAGATGGATGGCAGAAAAATATCGAACAGATGGAACAAAAGCACGACAGAAATGTTAAATGTAGAGTTCCAATCCCTAATACCTAAACTATCAGAACCTTTACCTTTTTAATTAATATACCTTAAACATGAAAAAAGCAGCCTCAAAAAAAGCAAGTCCAAAAAAGAAAACTCCTGCAGTGAAATTTCTTGCCAATGAAAAGTGGAAAGAAATTAAACTTAAAAAAGGAACCTCTACAAAACGTTATGCCGTATCTGACAAGGGTCGGATTGTAAGTTTTAAAGAAAAGATGGAAGAAGGATACGTGCTGCGTCCGCGCCTCACACAAGGATATCCAAGCATTACCATTGGCCGCGAGAGCACACGTCAGAATTATTACATTCATCGCCTTGTGGCGGAGTATTTCTGCAAGCAGGCAAGTCCAAATTATAATTTTGTGATTCACAACGATCATAAAAAAGAAAACAACAAGGCAACCAACTTAAAATGGGTAAAGCATGATGTTCAGATTCAACATGCACTAAAAGATCCTAATGTTTTAATTCGAATGAATCCGGAAGAAGGGCCAAAACTAAATATGGCTAAAGTAAAACTTATAAAGATTGCATTGTTCAAATCGAAGAAGCAACCTACTTTAAAAGCACTTGCTAAAAAGTTTAAAGTGTCTGATATGCAGATTCATCGCATAAAGACAGGTGAGAACTGGAGCCACGTTAAGATCTGACGTTAACATTATCACTTCAAAAAAAAGGCTGTCTCCTAAATTGAGACAGCTTTTTTTTGTAGGTACGTTAATGAATGGACTTACAACAACAAATTCAAGTCGTTACGCTACTTATAATACGTAACCTCCACCCGGAAGCGGGGATCAATTGCACCTAGCCGATCATATGCCGATTTGGATATTCGAATAATCAGTTTCTCGGTTAAGGCCGTATCCGGAAGTTTACCCATTACGCGCACAAATACTTCTCTGTTATTCATTTCATTCTTCACCTTTAAGATTGTACCGATGGGTGCGGTGCGATGAAGCGCCAGGTATTTTCTATTTCCTTCCGTGCCTTCAATTAATTCTGCAACACCATTCTCAATTAGCTCATCCGCATTTTTTACAGATTCTGAAATACGAATGGTAGTGATTGAATTTTCCTTTGGAGATGTTGATGTTTGAGGTGTTGTTCCATTCTTTGGTACTTCCTTTTCATTTGGTGTAACAATCGCTACATTTTGTTCCCTTGGAGCCACGACTAACACCTGGCCGATGCTCAATTCATTTCCTTCCAACTTATTCCAATCCTTTAATTGCTGATATGTGATTCCATACTTCTGTGTAATTGAAAACATGGTCTCTTTTGCTTCCACGATATGTGTATTTTTTGGATTGGATGGCGGAGTAACAGATGTTTGAGTCGAGGAAGTCGGTACGGTATTCCGCTTCTTGATTACCACTTCTTGTCCAATGGCCAAATCTGTACTGGACAGATTATTCCATTGTTTAATTTCATCGACCGAAACATTATAGGCTTTCGCGATGGAATACATTCCTTCTTTGGCTACCACCACATGAATAAAACCTCCACCCGTTGTTAATGGTTGTGATTTAGGCCGGGGAGTGTATGGCACTTTTAGTATTTGCCCGATTTCCAATCCACCATCGGCAGTAGGATTGTATTGCAATATTATATCCACCGTAGTTCCATATCGTTTGGATATACCGTAAAGGGTTTCCTTCTCCCCTACCTGGTGGATTACAAATACTTTACCGTTAATGGTTTCGATGCCTATAGAATCGAGTGGTGTTGGCGGATGAAAAAATGAAGCACCCGCTATAATCAGTTCATGAATCATACAATCTTATAACTTACTAACTCTACTTTATTCCTTACGAAAAATACACATCCCGAAAGGATGAAAAAAGTATCCCACCCGATTCCTTTCAGGTGATCACTCATTTTCTCATGCAATACTACATTACCCATAGCAGAAAGAACTATCAAATCGTTGGCCAAACCTTGCACTTCCGTATAAAAAGATATGAAGACAAGGCCATTGTGCTCCATATACTCTAACGAAGAAAGGGCTTGCAAATTTAGTTTCTTCTCTAAAAATATTTTAACCGTATTAAAATAGTCACTCCCTTCATGATATTGCTGTGGGCGAAGCACTCCAAAACTATTCGTTGCCGTCTTGTCTCCACCTTCTACTTCTTTCCCTGATTTTAAATCCAGTATGACTTCGCGCGCTCCGTATTTTGATGACATTCCAAAAACAAAATCATTTACTACCCCTGTCATAGAGAAATCGTTATTCCACCAACACAAGGTAAAGGTTGCCAGATCATAAACCAGAATTCCTTTTTTATCAGGATTATTCGTTTCGGTATAGATGGTAAGCAAAACATAATCAGAAAAAACAGAGTTGAGGTTAACCCACCACAATTCCTCAGATACCTTATTCTGCCAAAGCCATTTATTTTCCTTTACATCAAGTGCTGCAAAAGATACTTTTTTATGCTCGCCATCGCGAATTTCAAGTACTAATGTGCTGCCATCTCCCGAAACAACACTATTCCAAACAAT